>Ga0172380_10000440_pt1 | contig 82301 bp, 75 predicted proteins | sample Leawe162metaG_FD_119747 | JGI IMG/M metagenome (GOLD analysis project Ga0172380, IMG submission 119747) | Leachate microbial communities from a municipal landfill in Southern Ontario, Canada - Leachate well 162 metaG | ecosystem: Engineered > Solid waste > Landfill > Unclassified | place... | reverse complement strand
GGCGCACGGCGGCTTCTGTTCGGTGAATATGGCGGCGGGCATGATCTATACCATCGGCGGATCGTTCTGGGAATTCGGCGGCCCCGATCTGGAACGCTCCAGGCTGTTCATCATGATCGGCACTGCGGAAGACCATCACTCCAACCCGATGAAAATCGCTTTGTCGAAGTTCAAGCGCAACGGCGGGCGTTTCATCTCCATCAACCCGGTGCGCACCGGCTATTCCGCCATCGCCGACGAATGGGTGCCAATCCGCCCCGGCACGGACGGCGCACTGATGCTCGCGCTGATCCACGAAATCATCGCGCTCGGCCTGTACGACCGCGATTTTCTGGTGCGCTATACCAACTCCGGGCAACTGGTGAATCTCGACGACAAGCATGACGAATTCGGCATGTTCGTGCGCACCGAAGTGCCGAAAGAAGAGGGCTGTTACGACCCGCAAAACAAGCTGTGGTGGGATCGCAATACCGGCAAGCCGGTGGTCACGCACAGCGAGGGCGCCGATCCGTATCTGTTCGGCGAGTTTACGTTACAGGACGGCACGCCGGTCAAACCCGCGTTCCAGTTGCTGCGCGAGCGCGTCAAGGATTACACGCCGGAGTGGGCGGAGCAGATCACCGGCATCCCCGCCGCGACCATCAAGCGCCTGGCGCACGAGATGGGCATCACCGCGCGCGACCAGAAGATCGAGCTGCCGATCGCGTGGACCGATTCCTGGGGCAAGGAGCACGACACCGTTACCGGCAACCCGGTTTCGTTCCACGCGATGCGCGGTCTGGCGGCGCACTCCAACGGTTTCCACACGATACGCGCGCTGTCCATCCTGATGACGCTGCTGGGCACCATCGACCGGCCCGGCGGCTTCCGCCACAAGACGCCGTTCCCGCGCCCGATCCCGCCCTGCGCGCGCACGCCGAACAGCCCTCTGGCAGTCAAACCGAACACGCCGCTGGACGGCATGGCGCTGGGCTGGCCGTCCGACCCGGACGACCTGTTCGTCAATGCGGATGGTTCACCAGTGCGCATCGACAAGGCTTTCTCGTGGGAGTATCCGCTGTCGGTGCATGGCCTGATGCACAACGTCATCACCAACGCTTGGCGCAGCGATCCTTACAAGATCGACACGCTGCTGCTGTTCATGGCGAACATGGCATGGAACTCGACGATGAACACGGTCGAGGTCAGGAAGATGCTGGCCGACAAGGACGGGAACGGCGAATACAAAATCCCGTTCCTCGTGGTGTGCGATGCGTTCCATTCGGAGACCACCGCGTTTGCCGACCTGATCCTGCCGGACACCACTTATCTCGAACGCCACGACGTGATGTCGATGCTCGACCGGCCGATCTCGGAGTTCGACGGCCCGGTCGATGCGGTGCGCATTCCGGTGCTGCCACCGACCGGCGAATGCAAGCCGTTCCAGGAGGTGCTGATCGAACTCGGCACGCGCCTGAAACTGCCCGCTTTCGTCACCAAAGAAGGCGCGCGCAAGTACCGCGATTACCCGGACTTCATCGTCAACTGGGAGACAGAACCGGGCTCGGGTATCGGCTTCCTGTCCGGCTGGCGCGGCAAGGGCGGCGAAAAAACCATGAGCGGCGAACCGAATCCGAACCAGTGGGAAATGTATGCGAAAAACAATTGCGTGCATCACTACAAACTGCCGCGTTCCTACCAATACATGCGCAACTGGAACAAGGGCTATTTGGAGTGGTCGCAGCGCAACCGCATCACGCGCTATGCCGAGCCGATCCTGATCCACCTGTATTCCGAGGTACTGCAAAAGTTCCGCCTCGCCGCGCAGGGCAAAGGCATCACGCGCCAGCCGCCCGCGCATCTGGCGAAGCGCGTCGAGACCTATTTCGACCCGTTGCCGTTTTACTACGAGCCGCTGGAGACGCAAGCCAGCGACAAGCGCAAGTACCCGCTGTCGGCGTTGACGCAGCGCCCGATGGCGATGTACCACTCGTGGGATTCGCAGAACGCCTGGCTGCGCCAGATCCATGCGCACAACTATCTGCACATCAATGTGCTTACCGCGCAGGACGCGGGCATCGCGGACGGCGACTGGATCTGGGTCGAGTCGCAGTGGGGCAAGGTGCGCTGCATGGCGCGCTACAGCGAGTCGGTGGAACCGGGCACGGTGTGGACCTGGAACGCGATCGGCAAGGCCGCCGGCGCATGGAACTTGGCGCCCGACGCGAACGAATCGCAGCAGGGATTTTTGCTCAATCACGTCATCTCGGAGGAGCTGCCGCCGCTGCCGGACGGCAAACGCTATTCCAACTCCGACCCGGTCACCGGGCAGGCAGCCTGGTACGACGTGCGGGTGCGCATCTACAAGGCGGAACCGGGTGAACCCGAACAGACCGCGCCGCAATTCGAGCCGATGAAAAAATACCCCGGCATGAAAGAAGCTCCGGGTTGGCTGGCGTATTTCGGCGGCAAGCCAACAGGTGGTGCGAAATGACCCAGCTCGCGCTCGTCATCGACCTCAATGTCTGTGTCGGTTGCCATGCCTGCGTGACCAGTTGCAAGGAATGGAACACTTCCGGCTCGGCCGGGCCGCTGTGCGACGAAAACCCCTATGGCTTGAACCCGACCGGCACGTTTTTCAACCGGGTGCAGACCTTCGAGATCGGGCAGTACCCGCACAGCGAGACGCTGCATTTCCCGAAATCCTGCCTGCATTGCGAAGACCCGCCGTGTGTGCCGGTGTGCCCGACCGGGGCGTCTTACAAGCGCAAGGAAGACGGCATCGTGCTGGTGGATTACGACAAGTGCATCGGCTGCAAATATTGCTCCTGGGCCTGTCCGTACGGGGTGCGCGAGTTCGACGAGAAGCAGAAGGTGATGAAAAAATGCACGCTGTGCGTGGATCGCATCTACGACCAGTCGCTGGCCGAGATCGACCGCAAGCCTTCCTGCGTGAAAGCCTGTCCGACCGGCGCGCGCCTGTTCGGCGACATCCACGATCCTGAATCGGCGGTATCGCATGCGATCCGCGAAGAGGGCGGTTATGTGCTGATGCCGGAGTGGGGCACGCAACCCGCCAACCACTATTTGCCGCGCCGCAAGACCCGGTTGAAGATACACGAGGACGAACTGGAGCGCGCCGACAACCCGCTCAAGGTGGACGGACAGTTGCCCAAACCGGGCAAGGGCGAGCCGTCGATGGAAGATGTATCGGCCTGGTAACAACGAACCTATCTGACCAACATGAAACCTGCTTTCTCCGTAATTTTTCTGACTACCCTGATCGGCGCCGGGCAGGGGCTGTTTCTGGCGCTGTTCACGCACCAGTCGTATGCGCTGTTCGGCCTGCTGCCGCTACAGACGGGCAGCTTCTACGGTTATGGCAGCGTGCTGGCGCTGCTGTTTCTCGCAGGCGGACTGCTCGCTTCGTTCTTCCATCTCGGGCGGCCGGAGCGCGCCTGGCGTTCGGCCACACAATGGCGCACTTCCTGGCTGTCGCGCGAGGTCATCGTGTTGCCTGCCTTCATGGGCGCGGTATTCCTCTACGGTGCGGCGCATCTGCTCGGGATCAAGCCCGTACTGGCGACCCTGCCCGGCGGACTGGCGCTCGATCTCGGCATTGTGTTGGGCGCTGCCGGGACGTTACTGGCATTTGCGCTGTTTGTCTGCACCGCCATGATATATGCCTGCCTGCGCTTTCTGCGCGAATGGCACAGCCCGCTGACAGTCGTCAATTACACGCTGCTCGGCGGCGCATCCGGGTTTACGCTGGCGGCGGCGTTCTCTGCCGTGGCTGCGCCGTCGCAGGCAGGCTTCTTCGCCGGCTGGGCGATCATCATCACCTTGCTGGCCTTTGCCGGACGCGTCGCAGCGCTGCTGCGCAATGCGCGTCTCAAGCCGAAATCGACGCTACAGACCGCCATCGGCATCAAGCATCCGCGCATCGTGCAAAGATCGCAGGGGTTCATGGGCGGCTCATTTAACACGCGCGAATTTTTCCACGGCAAGAGCGAGGCTTTCCTGCACACGATCAAACCGGCTTTCCTGCTGCTGGCCTTTGCGGCGCCGCTGGCCTTGCTGGCGCTCGGTATGTTCACGCCCGCATTGCTGGGCGTTGCGTTTATACTTCAATACATCGGGCTGCTGGCGGAGCGCTGGTTCTTCTTCGCGCAAGCCAACCACCCGCAGAACCTCTATTATCAAAGTGTCTCCTGATATTCTGCGGCAAATATCTTGAAGCGAGGGAATAGCCGGATTGACCAAATAAGCATGCTGACGATTTTTGTGGATGGTTAACCTTTCGAGCCAAAATAAAGATAAACGAAAATTTGTGAACACGACTTCTACCCATACTTCGCAGTTACTCAACAGGGTTTTCCCTTTCCTGCGCTGGTGGCCCATGGTCAACCGCGCCACCACCAAGGATGACCTGATCGCAGGCATCACCGGCGCAATGATCGTACTGCCGCAAGGCGTGGCCTTTGCCACCATCGCGGGAATGCCGCCCGAATACGGCCTTTATGCGGCGATGGTGCCAGCGATCATCGCGGCGCTGTTCGGTTCGAGCTGGCATCTGGTTTCCGGTCCCACCACGGCTATTTCCATTGCGGTGTTCGCGGCGATGAGCCCCCTCGCCGACCCTGGTTCGCCGCAGTTCATCAGCATGGTGCTGACGCTGACCTTCCTGACCGGCCTGTTTCAGTTGATTCTGGGGCTGGCGCGCATGGGCGTTCTGTTGAATTTCATTTCGCATACCGTGGTGATCGGTTTTACCGCCGGAGCCGCATTGCTCATCGCGGCCAGCCAGGTCAAGAATTTTTTTGGCATCGCTATAGAACGCGGCGCGCACTTTCACGTGGTGATCGAGCAACTGGCATTACAGTTCGGCAACATCAACCCCTATGTCACGGCGGTAGGCGCCATCACGCTTGCCACCGGGATATTGGCGAAAAAATTCATTCCCAAACTGCCCTATATGATCGTGGCGATGGTAGTCGGAAGCATCGTGGCATTTTTCATCAACGCGGAATTCGACGTGGCCGTCACCCAGATCAAAACCGTCGGGGCATTGCCCGCAAGCTTACCGCCTTTTTCCCTGCCTGATTTTTCCTACGGAACGATACGCCAGGTGGTGTTTCCCGCGCTGGTGGTCACCTTGCTTGCGCTGACCGAAGCCGTGTCGATCTCCCGCGCCATTGCCGTAAAATCCGGGCAGCGCATCGACGGCAATCAGGAATTCATCGGCCAGGGCCTGTCCAACCTGATCGGCAGTTTCTTCTCCAGTTACGCCTCTTGCGGTTCATTCAACCGCAGCGGCGTCAACTTCGCTGCCGGCGCAAAAACGCCGCTCGCGACAGTATTCGCTTCGATTTTTCTGGTATTGATCCTGCTGCTGGTCGCGCCGCTTGCCGCATACCTGCCTACCGCCGCCATGGCGGGAATATTATTTCTGGTGGCTTGGGGGCTGATCGATTTTCACCATATTGTCTCCGTCAGCAAGTCCAGCCGGGCCGAAACGGTAGTGTTGTGGGTGACGCTGCTGGGCACGCTGGTCGATCTGGAAAAGGGAATATTCTTCGGTATCCTGCTTTCTCTTTCGATATACCTGTATCGTGTCTCGCGCCCGCATATCGACCCGGTAGTTCCGGCAAAAGAAGAGGGGGCTTACCATTTCGTGAGCGCCTATGATCATATCGGGTGCCCGCAATTAAGCATGGTGCGCTTTAACGGTGCAATCTTTTTCGGAGCCGTCGATCATGTGCAGGGCAGCCTGATGAATATCGACGAAAAAGAGCCGCAGAAAAAATCCGTGCTGATCGTCGCCAGCGGCATCGATTTTGTGGACGTGGCGGGTGCGGAAATGCTGGCCCAGGAGGCTCGCCGCCGCCGCAAAATGGGCGGCGGCCTGTATTTTTACCGCTGCAAAGATTCCATCTACAAATTCCTGCGCAAGGCCGACAAGCTGGACGATATCGGCGAGAGCGGATTTTTCCCCGTCATGTCGAACTGGATCAAGCCGATCTACAGCACCCTCGACCCGGAAATTTGCCGCACCTGCAAGGCGCGCATTTTCTCCGAATGCCAGACCTATCTGCCCAACGGGCAAGCCCGTTCCCCTCTCCTCAATCCTCTCCCGCAAGCGGGCGAGGAGGCAAACGAGAAGGACAATATTTAACTCTGGGTGAGCCGAGAGCAGAATGAGAAGCACCTCTGAAAACCCGGATTACGTCATTATTCCGGCTTGGCCTGCGCCCTTTCATTTTGTGTGGCGATGTGTAAAATGACCACACTATTTACACATGGAGTTTGTCATGCGTACCAACATAGACATAGACGACGAAATCATGAGAGACGCCATGCGCGCCGGTGGATTCAAGACAAAGAAGGAAGCCGTTGAAGCGGCATTGCGCGTGTTGGTACGCCAACACAAGCAGCGTGACATCCTGAAGCTTTTCGGCAAGGTGGCATGGGAAGGCGACTTGGACGAAATGCGCACCAGCAAACACGCTACCGCAAAACCCAAAAGAAAAGCTGCATGATCCTCGTGGACAGCAGTGTCTGGATAGACGTATTGAGGGGCGTCAACACCCGGCAAGTCGCCTTCCTGCGGGCGCATCTCGGACAGATGCAAATGGTCGTTGGAGACTTGGTGCTTACCGAAGTTTTGCAAGGTGTTCCCAGCGAAGCGCTGGCTCGCCGGACGGAAAAATACCTGCTCAATTTTCCCGTGGTCGAACTGGGCGGCGAATATAACGCCATACAGGCAGCGCGCCACTACCGCCATTTACGTGCAAGGGGTTACACGATACGCAAATCGGTGGATTTGCTGATCGCGACCTGGTGCATCAACAACGATCATGCCCTGTTACACAACGACCGCGACTTCGACCCTTTCGAGAAACATCTCGGTTTGCGGGTCGCGAAAGCATAAGAATGGACGGCAAACTTTGCCTCAGGCAAATCGCGGCGATTTCCGCCGGAGATTCTCAAGCGTGCGGCGATGCGCTTAACGCAACTGGATGCTGCCACACGCATTGAAGACTTGCGCCTTCCACCATTGAACCGGCTGGAGGCATTGGCTAATAACCGCGCCGGGCAATGGAGCATCCACATTAATGACCAATGGCGCGCGTGTTTTCGGTTTGGAAAGTGGCGATGCTTACGACGTTGAAATCTTCGATTACCATTAAGGAGAAATTCATGGCCAAAAAAGGACTGCCCGCAATCCACCCCGGGGAATATCTGAGCGAAACCTTGGGCGAGTTGAATATCTCCCAAGCCGAGTTCGCACGCGCCATCGGCGTCTCGCCGATGCGAATTTCGCATGTCATCAAAGGAAAGCGCCCGGTAACGGCTGAACTGGCGCTGTTGTTCGGGCGCGCTTTCGATCAGTCGCCGCAATACTGGCTTAACCTGCAAGCAGCTTATGATTTGAAAACAGCGGAGGCCAGCCTGGGCAAGCTTCTCTACAATGTGCAGACACTGGCGCATGCGTGACCGCAGGTTACCGATGATCTAAGTTGAGTACAAAAAATAGGCGCGCGCATTTGTGTCGTGAAAAAAACAAATAAATCAAACTGAATGAACAAAGACCAACTCAAAAAACTGGAAGCCGACCTGTGGAGCGCCGCCGACAAGCTGCGCGCCAATTCCGATCTGAAGTCCAGCGAATATGCCACCCCGGTGCTGGGGCTGATTTTCCTCAAGTTCGCCGACAACAACTACCGCCGCCACGAAGCTGAAATTCACGCCGAGTACACCAAGCTCAAAGGCACTCGCCGCGAGAAAAAAATCTCCGACATCGCCATTGAGAAGTGCGGGTTCTACCTGCCCGACCATGCGCGCTACGAGCATCTGCTGAATCTGCAGGAAGAGAAAAACATCGCCAAGGCGCTCAAGGAGGCGATGAAGGCCATTGAGGAATACAAGCCCGAACTCGAAGGCGTATTGCCCAAGGACGAATATGCAGCACTGACGCGAACGGATAAGACGCTGCCGCAATCACTGCTGCGCACCTTTGCCGACATACCCGCCAATGCCACCGGCGATTTGTTCGGGCAGATTTACGAATACTTCCTGTCCGAATTCGCGCGCAGCGAAGGCCAGAAGGGCGGCGAGTTTTTCACGCCGCGTTCCGTGGTGCGCCTGATGGTCGAGATCATCGAGCCGCACGGCGGCAAAGTATTCGACCCCGCCTGCGGCTCCGGTGGCATGTTTGTGCAGTCTGCCCAGTTCATCGCGGAACACCGCAAAGAGCTGAAAGGCTCGGAAAGCGGCGTGTATGTCTGCGGCCAGGAAAAAACGCGGGATACCGTCAACCTCGCCAAGATGAACCTCGCGGTCAACGGCCTGCGCGGTGAAATCAAGCAGGCCAACACCTACTACGAAGACCCGTACCAGAGTTTTGGCGCATTCGATTACGTCCTCGCCAATCCCCCGTTCAACGTGGACGACGTGAGCCTCACCAGCGTGGAGAAGGACAAGCGTTTCAACACTTACGGCATCCCGCGCAACAAATCGAAAGTGAAGAAAGCCGACGAGGGCAAGGAAACCGTACCCAACGGCAACTACCTGTGGATCAACCTGTTCGCCACCTCGCTCAAGGCGCAGGGCCGCGCCGCGCTGGTCATGGCGAATTCCGCATCCGATGCGCGCCACTCCGAAGCCGACATCCGCAAAACGCTGATCGAGCAAAACCTCATCTACGCCATGCTGACGCTGCCCTCGAACATGTTCTACACCGTCACGCTCCCGGCCACGCTGTGGTTCTTCGACAAAGCCAAGACCGACGACAACATCCTGTTCATCGACGCGCGCAACATCTTCACCCAGATAGACCGCGCCCACCGCGAATTCAGCGAAGAACACATCCAGAACATCGCCATCATCAGCCAGTTGCACAAGGGGCGGCGCGAGAAATTCGTGCAGCTCATAGACCGCTACTTCGCGGCAGGCATGCAGCGCCTGGTCGAGAACAAGACCAACGTCGAACCCGTCTCGGCGCAACTGCTCGAAGTGCTGGATGACGCAGGCGGCAAACAGGCCGTGGGCGAACTGGTGCAGCAATGGGCGGGGCTGACCAAACTCAAAGCCCGCTATGCGCAATATCAGGAAAAGCACGCGGATGAAACGGCGGTGGACAAGAAGAACAAGGCGCAGCAGCAATTGCGCGAGGCGTTCGATCCCTTCTTTACCGCGCTGCACGAAGGCTTGAAGCACTTGGACAAGGTTGTGCGTCAGCATGAGAAGCAGCAGGCAGCACAGGCACAGGCCGATGGCAAACGCGCCACGACTGACCGCAAGACCAATGTGCTCAAGGGCGCATTGGAAGCCTTGCACACCGAAGTGAAAAATGCCGAGAGTTTCTATCAGCACATCCATTGGCTACAGGAACGTTTTCCCAAGGCGCAATACGAGGATGTCACCGGCCTGTGCAAACTTGCCAGCCCGGCAGATTTAAAGGAGCAGGACTATTCGCTGAATGCGGGGCGTTATGTCGGCGTGGTGATCGAAGAGGATGGAAAAACCGAGGAGGAATTTGTCGCCGACTTGCTGGCGATGAACGACGAACTGTCTAGCTTGAATAATGTAGCGCGAGGGCTGGAGTCAGTGATTGGTCATAACGTCGCGCAGATTACAGGGGATGTATGATTTCCCACCTCTTTCGTACAGTCGCGGAATTAGAGAGCCTTGGGGAAGTCAGCCTGCAAACAGGCCCCTTCGGTACGCAACTCAAAGCCAGCGAATACGTTGATGAGGGTATCCCTGTCATTAATGTTCGCAATATCGGCTTCGGCGACGTAAGGAAAGAAGACCTCGAATATCTGAACGAGGCCAAGGCAGAGAAAATACACCAGCATCGTCTGCGCAAGGGCGATATTGTGTTTGGACGCAAAGGTGCCGTGGAACGGCATGCTCTCATCGACGAAAGCGTGGATGGCTGGATTCAGGGTTCGGACTGCCTACGCCTGCGGATCAAGAGCCAAGATGTCTGCGAGCGATATTTGTCCCATTACCTTAAGACACAGGCGCATCAGGATTGGATGCAAGCGCTCTGTTCATTCGGCGCAACCATGACCTCACTGAATCAGGATATCGTGCGCCGAATCAGTTTTCCCTCGCCCCCCATCGAAGCGCAGAAAAGAATTGCGGCAACACTTACGGCATATGACGAGCTGATCGAAAACAACCAGCGGCGCATCGCACTGCTAGAAAAAATGTCCGAAGAAGTTTACCGGGAATGGTTTGTTCGCCTGCGCTTTCCCAGCTACGAAAAAGTGAAGAAGTTGAGAGGCGTACCGGACGGATGGAAAGAGCAGAAATTCGGACAGTTTTGCCAGTTGCAACGGGGTTTTGATCTCACTGATGCGGAAGTCGAACCAGGGCAGTATCCGGTAATTGCTTCGACATCAATTAAGACGTATCACAGCCAATACAAGGTTGAACCACCAGTCATTACGACGGGCAGGTCTGGCAGTCTCGGCGAAGTCTTGTTCGTGAATACCAGAGCATGGCCGCACAACACTGCGCTTTATGTGAAGAATTTCTTTGGCAATTCCGCATTTCTGGTTTATTACACACTCAAGAGCATGCGGCTTGAAAATTTCAATGCTGGCGCTGGAGTACCAACACTCAATCGAAATCACCTGAACGGCATTCCAATTATTGTGCCGAGCAAGGAGATTCAGGATCAATTTGATAGCGTTGTTTCTAAACTCTATGCGCAGGCGGAGTTGCTGAGAAACGCGAATCAAAAACTGACGATGACCCGCGGTGCACTTCTCCCGCGCCTCATTTCCGGCAAGCTCTCCGTCGAAAACCTCGACATCCAGTTCCCGTCTAGCATGTTAGAAGATGCTCATGCCTAACTTCATCGCCCGAGACAACCACAGCTCAACTGTAATTCCGAACGCATGTGAGGAATCTTTGGTGCACTGCAAGATTTCTCCCTTCGGTCGAAATGACACGGGGGTTGTCGGTCGAAATGGCACCGGAGCTGTGGCGGTCTTACAGTTCCCAAGGATTAAACACTTGCGGGTACAGCGCGAAATCCTGCACGTTGCGAGTGACCACGGTGAGGCCGTGGCATTGGGCGGTGGCCATCAGCAGGCCGTCCATTACCGGCATGGGGTGCCCGGCCAGTTCGGTGTGTGCGGCGATTTGCGCCCAGACGTGGAGGGCGGCGGCATCGAGCGGCAGGATGCGTCCGGCGAAGCGCTGCTCCACCTTGCCCAGCCAGGCGGTAAGCTTCTGGCTGCGGCGCGGGTCGGCTTTGCGCAGTTTGAGGATACCTTTTTCAATCTCGCCCAGCGTGATGACGCTGATAAACAGGCTGGCCTCGTCCTGCTCGTCCAGCCAGGCAATCACTTTCTGCGCGGGCGCTTTCTTCGCGTATTCGGAAAGCGCGCAGGTGTCCAGCAGCCAACTCATAACTCGATGTCGCGCCCGGTGTCGCGGCTGCGGGTAATGTCCAGGTCTTCCGCTGCGAGGTCGGGACGTAGCAGCGCGCTGGAGAGCTTGGTGCGGTGGCGGGTGAGTCGGGCGTACTCCTCCGCCGAAACGACTACCGCCGTGGGCTTGCCGTGGACGGTGACCGTTTGTGCATCGCCACTCGCCGCCCGCTTGATAAGCTGGCTGAAGTTGCCCTTCGCTTCTTGCAGTTGCCAATGGCCCGTCGTTTCCTGTAGTTGTCGTTCGCTGCGCATGATGGCCTCCGTTAATTCTGGCGTTAATTCTGGCCAGACTGGACAGAATTTAGCACAATGTTTGCGGGTTGGCTATGCCTAACTTTATTTCCGAAGATCAGATCGAGCGGGCGCTGGTGCAGAAGCTCCAGCATCTGCACGGTTTCGATGCGCTCGACTGTTTCACGGCAGATGAAGAAGACTTGAACGACGGTTCGGGGCGCGCCAGCAAGCGCGATGTAATTCTGGTTGATCGGGTGCGGGAAGCAGCGATGCGCCTGAACCCGGACATCCCCGCTACCGCCATTGAAGACGCGCTGGACAAGTTGCTCGACCGGCGGCAGGCGATGACGCTGATTGCCGCGAACCGGGAAATCTATGGCCTTCTGCGCGACGGCATCCCGGTGGAATTCGACAACGCACAGGGCGTGCGGCAACAGGAGCAGGTGCGGCTGCTGGATTTCAATGTACCGGACAACAACCGCTATCTGGCCGTTACCCAGCTCTGGATCAAGGGGGAGCGCGGCTTCCGCCGCCCGGATGTGTTGCTTTACGTCAATGGCATTCCGCTGGTGTTCATCGAGTTGAAAAACTCGAACGTGAAGCTGCGCAACGCCTACGATGACAACCTGACGAATTACAAAGCGGAGATTCCGCAGCTTTTTCTGACCAATGCCTTTTGCGTACTGTCCAACGCCATCGAGACCAAGGTGGGCAGCATCACGGCGGAGTGGGAGCATTTCTTCAACTGGCTGCGCGCGGATGACGAGAAGCAGAAGATCGACCGCGCCGCGATCCGCGAACAAGGGCTGAGTCTGGAAGGCGTGATCGCTGGTTTACTCCCCAAACAACGCCTGCTGGACTATGTGGAGAATTTCATTCTCTACTACAAGGATAGTTCGAAGATCATCGCGCAGAACCACCAGTTCATCGGCGTGAACCGGGCTTATGACGCCTTCCTCAGGCGCGAGGAATTGGCGGGCAAGCTGGGCGTGTTCTGGCACACGCAGGGCTCGGGCAAGAGCTTCTCGATGATTTTTTATGCGCGCAAAATCTTCCGCAAGCAGACCGGCAATTTCACCTTTGTGGTGGTGACCGACCGCGACGATCTGGACGGGCAGATTTACCGCAACTTCCTGAACACCCGCACGGTCAGCGAGGCCGAAGCCGCGCAGCCGAAGAACAGCGAGGAGATGCGCAAATTCCTCGGGCAGAACAAGCGGCTGGTGTTCACCCTGATCCAGAAATTCCGCTGGGACAAAGGCCGCGAGTATCCCGAGCTATCCGGGCGCAGCGACATCATCGTGATCGTGGACGAGGCGCACCGCACGCAATACAAGTCGCTGGCAGAGAACATGCGTAAAGGTTTGCCCAGGGCGAACTATCTGGCGTTCACCGGCACGCCGCTGCTGGGGCGCGAGCGCAAGACCAATGCGTGGTTCGGCGGCTATGTTTCAGAATACAACTTCCAGCAGTCGATGGACGACGGCGCGACGGTGCCGCTGTTTTACGAGAAGCGCGTGCCGGAGGTGCTGAACCAGAACGAGGGGTTGAGCGAGGAGTTCTACGAGATTCTGGAGGACGAGAATCTGGACGAGGCGCAGCAGGCCAAGCTGGAGCGGCGCTTCGCCAAGGAGGTGGAGGTCATCAAGCGCGACGACCGGTTGGAGAAGATTGCGCGCGACATCGTCTATCACTTCCCCCGGCGCGGTTATTTGGGCAAGGGGCTGGTGGTGTCGGTGGATAAATTCACCGCCGTGAAGATGTATGACAAGGTGCAGCGGCTGTGGAAGGAAGAGATCAAGGATTTGCTGGGGCGCATCGGCAAGTCGGCCAACGACATTGAGAAGCGGCGGCTGAAACAGATCCTCGATCACATGCGTGCGGTGGAAATGGCGGTGGTGGTCAGCGAAGACGCGGATGAAGAAAAGAAGTTTGCGGATCAGAAGCTGGACACAAGCCGCACCGCGAGCGCATGAACAAGCTGGACGCGCACGGTCACGACATCGAGTTCAACTACAAAGACCCGGAGCATCCGCTGCAACTGGTGTTCGTGTGCGCAATGTGGCTGACGGGCTTTGATGCGCCCACGCTTTCGACGCTGTATCTCGACAAGCCGATGCAGGGGCATACCTTGATGCAGACCATCGCCCGCGCCAACCGCGTCACATCGTGGAAGATCAACGGGGTGGAGAAGCGCAACGGCGAGATCGTGGATTACTACAACGTGTTTCGCAACATGAAGCTTGCGCTGAAGGATTACGCGCAAGGGGGCGATGAGATTGATCCACCAGTCAAGGAAAAGGCGGAGTTGTTCCGCTTGCTGGAGGATGCGATTGAGCAGGGCTTGGCGTTTTGCCACGAGAAAGAGGTTGCGCTGCGCGAGGTGCTGGGTGGCAACGATGTATTCGAAAAACTTGGCCGCTTTAATATCTTTGCCAATGCCTTGCTGGCGAACGACGAGTGGCGCAAGGGTTTCAACGTGTACGAGAACACCATCTCGTCGCTGTATGAGGCGTGCAAGCCGGAAGTGCTGGGGCGCGGCAAGGGGCGCGAGGTGGCGGCGTTCCAGTATTTGCGCGGGGTGATAGACAGCCTCATCGAGCAGAAGGACATCGACGCGATCAGCCTGAAGATTGCCGAGCTGCTGGACGAGAGCGTGGTGGTGAACGACGCGGAGGCATTCAAGGCGCGGCAATATAACGCGGAATACCAGATCATCCAGAAGGGCAAGAGCTGGGACTTGAGCAAGATCAACTTCGACAAACTGCGCGAGGAGTTCAAGCAGGCCACCTACAAGAACATCGAGATCGCCGACCTGCGCGCCTTTTTGCAGCACAAGATCGAATTGATGCTGCAACAGAACGCGACGCGCACCGACTTTGCGCAGCGCTTGCAGGCGATCATTGATGCCTACAATTCCGGCGGTTCATCGACAGAAAATGCGTATGAAGAGTTGATGAAGTTCACCGAGGAGCTTCATGCAGAAGCAGAGCGGCACATCCGCGAGGGGCTGACGGAAGACGAGCTGGAAATTTTTGACCTGCTGAAGAAAGACAAGATGACGCAGGAGGAAACGCAGAAGGTCAGGCTCGCGGCCAAGTCGCTGCTGCACCGTTTGCAGGAAGAGCATCCCAAGGTGCTGGTGCAGGACTGGTACAAGGATACGCAGACGCAAAAACAGGTGCGCTCCGCCGTCGAGCAGGTGCTGGATAGCAACCTGCCGGAAAGCTACGACCGCGTGCTGTTCCGCGAGAAATGCGACAACGTGTTTCACCTGATGCTCGACTACGCGAGCCATGGTAGGAAGTGGGCAGCTTGAGGTGGCTCTGGAGCAGGATACGGTGTGGCTGTCGCAGGCGCAGATGGTCGAGCTTTTCGGGCGCGACCAGTCGGTTGTTTCGCGGCATATTCGCAATGCTTTAACTGAAGGTGAGGTCGCCGAAACAAACAATATGCAAAAAAGGCATATTGCTTGTTTAGATATCTGGAATCTCCAGATGGCAGGCAAAATGTTTTCAGGTCGCCCAGTCAGTCGTAGCGAGATACTCAGCAACTGCGAAAATGCGCTGTAACTTGAGGGAGTTTTGATATGACCATTCCAGAAAATACCGTCGCCCCCATTGTCATTTACCAATCCGCCGATGGCTCAATCGCCACCGAGGTCAGGCTGGAAGGAGAAACTGTCTGGCTGTCGCAAAAACAAATGGCAGACTTGTTTGATAAAGATGTTCGTACTATTAATGAACACGTTATCAATGCGTTTGAAGAGGGTGAATTGGCGCGTGAGGCAACTATCCGGAATTTCCGGATAGTTCGACAGGAAGGCCAGCGGCAGGTTGAGCGCGAGATCGAACACTACAAACTTGATGTCATTATTTCTGCCGGATATGCGGTTGCTTGCCACAGGGGCAGTGTGAAGCGGGCCGGGATGATTGCTGATGGGCTGGCGGTGAGCGAGTTACGGTATTTGGCTAATGCGATAACGGACACGATGAAATGAATAAGTACCTTACCCGCTTCCTGCCGTTCCTTTCCTGGTGGCCGCTACGTGCCGGGACAGTCAAAGCCGATCTGGTCGCAGGCATCACCGTCGCGCTGGTGCTGATCCCGCAATCCATGGCCTATGCGCAACTGGCCGGACTGCCCGCCTATTACGGCTTGTATGCGGCATTCCTGCCGGGCATCGTCGCCGCGCTGTGGGGATCGTCCGGGCAACTGGCCACCGGGCCGGTCGCGGTGGTTTCGCTGTTGACCGCGTCAGCCCTTGCACCGCTGGCCGCCGCCGGATCGAGCCAGTTCATCGTGCTGGCGATCCTGCTGGCGCTGATGGTCGGCATCATCCAGCTCATACTGGGCATGTTCAAGCTCGGTGTGGTGGTGAATTTCCTCTCGCATCCGGTCATCGCCGGCTTCACCAATGCCGCCGCCATCATCATCGGCCTGTCGCAGCTCAACAAGCTGTTCGGCGTTTCGATGGGGCGCAGCGAAAGTTTCATGCAGGACATCTGGGGCGTGCTGCAACAGATCGGCGATACCCACTTGCCGACGCTGCTGATGGGTGTCTCGGCCTTCTCCATCATGTGGGGGCTGAAGAAATTTGCGCCGAAGATGCCCGGCGTGCTGATCGCCGTCGCGCTTACCACGGTGGTGAGCTGGGCTATCGATTTCGAGCACAACGGCAGGGGAAAAATCGACGAGATCATGGATGCCGAGGTAAAAATCCTCGCCGACAAATTCTCTCAGACGGAAGCCAGAATCGATGAATTGAACGGCAAGCTTGGCGCCAAAGCGGCGGAGCTGAAGCAGCATCTGAAAGACCCTGCACGCAGTGCGCAGCATACCGCCGCGCTGAACTATGAAATCGAGTTGCTCAGGCTGGAACTCAAGGATGCAGAGGGAGAGAACCGCAAGATCGCCCGCTCCATGCGCAAATTTATTTTCGAGCAGGTGCCCGCTGCCGCAGGGCAGCCCGCCAGGCTTTATCTGGCCGGGCAGGTTCCGCAGGCCGAAAAGGCCGATGGCTACCGCTGGCGCATCAAGAAAGTAAACAAGGGCGAACTCATGCTGGTCGGCGGCGGCGAGGTGGTGGGTTCCATTCCCGCCGGCCTGCCGCAGCTCGATATGCCCAAGTTCAGCTGGGACATGGTCGCGATGCTGTTTTCCGGCGCGCTGGTGATTTCGCTGGTGGGCTTCATGGAAGCCATCTCTATCGCCAAGGCAATGGCGGCAAAAACCAAGGCACGCATCGACCCCAATCAGGAATTGCTCGGCCAGGGTTTCGCCAACGTCGTCGGCAGTTTCACCCAGGCGTTCCCGGTCAGCGGCTCTTTTTCCCGCTCGGCGGTGAACCTCAACGCCGGTGCCATGACCGGCATGTCATCGGTATTCGCCGGCGTCATCGTGCTGATCACCCTGCTGTTTCTGACCCCGCTGCTGTATCACCTGCCCCAGGCGGTGCTGGCTGCGGTCATCATGCTGGCGGTGGTCGGGCTGATCAACTTCAAGGCAATCGGCCATGCCTGGCATACCCACAAACATGACGGCATTGCCGCCGGGGTGACTTTTATCGCCACGCTGGCTTTTGCGCCGCATCTCGACAATGGCATCCTGATCGGCGCCGGTCTGGCTATCCTGCTTTATCTCTATCGCACCATGACTCCGCGCGTCGCGATCCTGGGCAGGTATCACGACGGCACGTTGCGCGACGCCAAGGTGCATAACCTGCCGCGCAGCGAAAAAGTCATCGCCATCCGCTATGACGGTTCCCTGTACTTCGCCAACGTTTCCTATTTCGAGGACACCATCCTGGAAGCGGTGTCCGGCAGCCCGCGCGCCAGTCATTTGCTGATCGTGTCGGACGGCATCAACCAGCTCGACGCTTCGGGCGACGAGGTCATTCATCATGTGGTGGAGAGATTGCGCGCCAGCGGCATCCGCGTGGTGTTCAGCGGGCTGAAGAAGCAGGTGATCGACGTCATGCGGCATTCCGGTCTGTTCGATTACATCGGCGAGCAAAATATTTTCCCCGATGAAGACAAGGCGCTCGAATCGATGTACGCCGAGGTGCTCAAGGTTGATCCCGATGCGCACTGCCGATTGTTGAAACAGCATATTGGCGGCGCAGACGGGGTGAGGATATGGCTATAGAGTAAATTGCGATGCGCAGCATCGTACCGCGCACAGGGTACTCGGTGAGAGTAAGACGGTAATCACTTCAATCAGCGCTGCGACGTTACAGGCGGTCATGGCGAGGATTGATGAAAAATCCTGTTCCGTATGTGCGCGAGTGCACAGAACGCCGCCCTCGGAAGGGAAACAATGGCGTCAAATGCGCGGCACGAAACACGCGCAAATCAACCCACTCCCTACTGTAAAAAATCATGCGTATGCTTCGGAGCGTAACGGCAACAACTTTTCTCCTGTCCGCACTGGCGCTCGGCGGCTGCCAGACCACTACCTCGGGCGGGTCGGTCGGCGCAGAGCGCAAGCAACTGATGCTGGTTTCCTCGCAGGAGCTCGATCAGGTGGCCGCGCAAGGCTACAACAAGCTGAAAGCTGAGGCCACCGCCAAGGGCGTGCTCAATACGGACAGCGCGATGCTGCACCGGGTACGCGTCATTGCTGCGCGCATTGAGCCGCAAACCAAGGTGTTCCGCTCCGACGCGCCCGGCTGGAAGTGGGAAGTCAACGTGATCAACAGCAACGAGCTCAACGCATTCTGTATGCCTGGCGGCAAAATCATGTTTTATTCCGGCCTGATCCGGCAGCTCAAGCTGAGCGATGACGAAATCGCAGTAGTGATGGGGCACGAGATCTCACATGCGCTGCGCGAGCATTCGCGCGAGCAGATATCGCAGGCCATCGCGGCGCAGACGGGTATTGATATGGGCGCCGCGCTGCTCGGCCTGGGACAGGGTTCTGCCGACATTGCCGGCATTGCCTATCAGGCGCTGATTGCAACGCGCTTCAGCCGCACCGACGAGAGCGAGGCCGATCGCATCGGCATGGAACTCGCGGCACGCGCGGGCTACGATCCGCGTGCCGGGGTCAGCCTGTGGCAGAAAATGATCGGCGCAAACAGCGGTGGAAGCACGCCCGAGTTCCTCAGCAGCCACCCCGCCGACTCGGGCCGGGTGCAGCAGATCGAGTCGCTGCTGCCGACCGTCATGCCGCTGTACAAGGCGGCGCGCGGCGGCGGCTGAGCTTAGGCGATTGCAGAGTTGGACGATCTCAATTTTTTCTCACCAAGGATTCCGTTATGAATATCACTTTGAGTCTGGCTCCCCTGGTATCGCTGTTGGCAGGCGTGCTTATTCTGATCATGCCACGGCTACTCAACTACATCGTCGCGATTTATCTGATCGTCATCGGCTTGCTGGGACTGTTCGGCGACATACATATGCGTTGATCCAGGCTGGCGCGCACGACCGCGCCAGGAGCACTGGTTTCCCTGGAGAGCCGCAAGTGACCGAGCCCGAGGGCATCCCAACGGATATGACAAGTTTCACTATCAGGGGCGGCATCTTTGCCATGCCCGTTAAGCGAGCGCAGTTCTACGGTTTCGACCATTAACACTAAAAAGGAATTCTCTCATGCGTAAATTTTTGATCGGTACTGTTGCAGCAACGTTAGTGCTCTCCGGCTGTGCCAACATGTCTGATACCCAACGCGGTACCGCAACCGGCGCGGGTGTGGGAGCCGGTGTTGGCGCTGTGATTGGCGGAACAACCGGGGGGGGCGGTGGCCAGCGAACGGCGACGGGCGCGGTTCTGGGCGGTATCGCGGGTGCAGTGGCCGGAAATATCTGGTCCAAAAAAATGGAACAACAGAAACAAAGCATGGAGCAGGCGACACAAGGCACCGGTGTTCAAGTCAGCCAGACCGCAGACAATCGCTTGAAGCTGGATATACCCAGCGATATCTCGTTCGATACCAATCGGGCAGACATTAAACCCAACTTCCGCCAGATTCTGGATAAATTCGCGGAGAGCTTGGCCGACAACGTTGCAACTCAGATATCCATCATTGGACACACCGACAATACCGGTAGCGATGCAATCAATGACCCTTTATCCATCGAGCGCGCTGCTCGTACACGTGACTATTTAACGGCAAGAAATGTCGCGTCTGGGCGTATCAGTGTATATGGTCGCGGCTCGCACGAGCCGGTCGCAGCGAACGATACGGAAGCGGGTCGCGCTAAAAACCGCCGTGTGGAAATTTTTGTAGCCGAGCCACAACGCTAACGCGCATTGCGATCAAAAATGTAGCGCAGCCAGACAGCACGTATTCGCCAGACAGCACGTATTCGAAAGTGATGTGCGCTTAACTTAAATTGCGGTAACACTCCGGCTTTGATTTATCCCAGATAATCCATTAGCTCTTGAGGCATTGAAAATCAATGGGTTGTAGGTCGGGTTTTAACCCGACATGTCGGGCTGAAGCCCGACCTACGGCCTAATGGATTATCCGGGTTTATTGTAAAATGCCATTGTGGGAGCAGTTTGAGTGAGGCATGGCTTGCCCTTGAAGAGGTTTTATCTCTGGCAATTCCCGCAATAAAAACTGGAGCGCTGGCCCTGCCGGGCTTGCTTGATGGGTGCAGCGCATTTGCGGCATGGTTCTCCGGCGCGCCCGTACACCCAATAGTGTTGCTGGAAGTAGCCGGGTTGCCCGGCGGTATTCACGAAGTCGCGCAAAGTGCTGCCGCCCAGGTCGATCGCTTCGCTCAAGGTTGCGCGGATTTCCGCCACTAATTTTGCGCAGCGCGGCATGCTGAGTTTTCCGGCTGTGTGTTGCGGCCTGATGCCCGCGCGGAACAGTGCTTCGTTGGCGTAAATGTTGCCCACGCCGACCACGATGTGGTTGTCCATGATGCATTGTTTTATCGCGATGCTGCGCCCGCGCGTGGCTTGATGCAGATAGTGCGCATCAAAATCCTGTTCAAGCGGCTCGGGGCCGAGGGTGGCGAGCAGCGGGTGGGCATACACATCGCCGTGATGCCACAGCACTGCACCGAAGCGGCGCGGGTCGCGCAACCGCACCAGCGTGCCGTTGCTCAGCGCCAGATCGAAGTGGTCGTGCTTTTCCGGCGGCGCGCCGCCAGGCAGGATGCGCAGGCTGCCGGACATGCCGAGATGCAGGATCAATGTGCCGCGATCGAAGACAACCAGCAGATATTTGCCGCGCCGCTCCAGCGCGCGGATAGTTTGCCCGCACACCAGTTCGGGCAGGTTTTTCGGGATCGGCCAGCGCAGCCTGGGATTGCGGATAACGGCATCCGCAACAGTTATTCCGGTGAGATGCGCGGCGAGGCCGCGCCGGGTGATTTCTACTTCGGGTAGTTCAGGCACGGCGGCGCTTCCACCACAGCAATCCCCCGGTTCCCGCCAGCAACAGCGGCAAGCCGACCAGGAAGCCGATGCCGATCACGGCGAGCTGCGTTTTGCCGAGCACCAGGCTGCTGTCCTTCGCGGCGCGCGGTTGCAGGGTGATGAGATGTTCCTCGCCCGCCAGCCAGTTCACCATGTTCACGCCCAGATCGACGTTGCCGGCGTTGCCGGCGAAGCTGTTGGCGAGGAACGCGCCGCTGCCGACCACCACGATGCGCTGTTCGCGATCATTGATGTTGCGCTGCAACGCCAGCGCGATGACGGCGGGGCCGGGCGTGTCGTGCTGCTTGTCGAACGCGTGCCCGGATAAAGGGTTTGCGTCGCGTGGCTTGTCGCCGGGCGCGTTGCTGCCGGTCGCATTGCGGCTTACCCAGCCGCGCGCGGCGGCTTCCACCAGCACGCCGTGCTGCCAGTCCGGATTTTCGTTCCACACCAGCGGGCGCGCGGCAGGGAAGGCGGTAATCAAATCGAAATTGCGCGTAATGGCGTGCGGCGGGTAGGCCGCGCCCAGCGACCAGGTGGGGGGCGCATTCATTTCGGCGGCGGCCGGATCGATCACGATGCCGGGCGGCAGCAACAAATCAAGCTTCTCGGCGAGGCGCTCCAGACCCCGCAACGGCTCGGCGTCCAGCAGCCAGAGCAGGTTGCCGCCGCGCTCGATATAGCGCAGCAGCTTGTCCACTTCGCCAGGCATCAGGCCGAGTTGCGGCTGGGTAATCACCAGCACGGCGGTATTGTTCGGCACTTCCTGCGCCAGCGTGAGGTTGAGGCTGGCGATGCGGAAGCCGTTCTGCCCGAGCTTCGTGCCGAACGGATCGCCGAGATCATGGTTGGCGATGCCGTCCAGCTTGCGCTCGCCATGCCCGTCCAAATACATCAGTACTTGATTGCGCTTGTGCGCCAGGCGCAGCAGCATGCCGGTAAGGGTTTGTTCGTTGATCTGGGTGAGGTGTTCGCTGCGCCCGGCGTATTCGATCACCATCTCGCCGTTAAGCTGGACGCGTGCGGCGCGGGCTTTTTCCGGCTCTTTCTCCGGGTCGATAAACAGCAGATTCACGTCGGGTTTGTAACGCTGGTAGAGCGACACGATGTTGCGGATGATCTTGCGGATATCGCCGAGGCGCGCATCCTGTTCGGTGGCATACACCGCGATGTTGACCGGGCCATCCAGTTGGCCGAGCACTTCCACGCTGGCCGGTTCGAGGCTGTTCATGGTGTTGTGCGTGACGTCGCGCTGCACCGGGTATTGGGCGGCAAGATAGCCCAGCCCCAGCGCGACGCTGGACACCAGCAGCACGAACAGCAGGTTGCGCAGCGCAGGGTTAATACGAAATTCGCGCACGATGTCTCACCCGTAAATGCGGTTGTTGTGGATGCGGCGCATCGCCAGCAACAGGAAAAATACGCTGAACAACACGAAAAAGGCGGCATCCCCGCTGTCCAGCAAACCGATATTGAAATTCTGGAAATGGCTGAGCGGTGAAACGAAATGCCAAGGCGAGTCTTCCGCGGTCACGCCGAGGTCGGCCAGCCACAGACCGACCAATACCGCCAGCGCGCCGATGGCGGCGATGACCGGCTGGGTGGTGAGCGCGGAAATATACAACCCTACCGCGACATAGCTGGCCGTGAGCAGCAACAGGCCGAGCAGATTGCTCAGCAGCAGACCGTGATCGAGCGCGGTGCCGAGGGTCAGGGTGTAAAGCATCAGCGGCACACCGGAAATCAGTGCGGCCAAAAAAATCATCAGACCGAAAAACTTGCCGAGCACGATCTGGCTACCGGACAGCGGTGCCGAAAGCAGCAGCGCAAGCGTATGATTGCGGCGCTCCTCGGCGATCAGGCGCATGGTGAACATCGGCACCAGCATCATCAGCAGCAACGCGACCGTGTTGAACAGCGGGGCGGCAACCGTCATCGTCACGCCGGGCGGGTTGGCGAGCTGCGCCAGCTGCGGCTGGATGGCCAGAAATGCCTCCAGACGCGCTAGAAAAAACCAGGCAAAAATAAATTGCAGCGCGGCGAGCACCAGCCAGGTGGAGGGCATGGCAAACAGGCTGCGCAGTTCGCGCAGCGCGAGCAGGCGGATCATGAGGCTTCCCCCGTGGTATTTTTCCCGGTTTCTGAAGTTCGGGCTTCCAAAGTTCCGGCATCGGTGATTTGGGCAAATACTTCCTCCAGCGTGGCCTGCAACGGCGCGAGCTGCTCCAGTTGCCAGTCGCGCTGCGCCGCCAGCACCAGCAGCGTGTCGACGACGTGGGCATCCGGCGCGTGCAGTATGCGGAAGCGTGTGGCGGAAAGCGGTTCGACGCCGCTGATGCCCGCGATGCCTTTTAGCTCATCTAGGGGCGGCGGGTTGCGCAGGCTGACGATAAAACCTGAAACGCCGCCATACTGCTGCATGTGCGCGCTGGTGTCGCTGTAGATCAGCCTGCCGTGCTGCATGATTTCCACGCGGTCGCACACGCTTTCCACTTCGCCGAGCAAATGCGTGGAAAGAATCACGCTACCGCTATCGCCCAATTCGCGGATCAGTGCGCGGATGTCGCGGATTTGCGTGGGGTCCAAGCCGACGGTGGGCTCGTCCAGCACGACCACGGCGGGGCTGTGAATAATGGCTTGCGCGATACCGATACGCTGCTGATAGCCCTTGGACAGCGTGCCGATGATTTTCTTGCCGACCGCTTCCAGGCCGCAGCGTTGCTTGGTCCGGATGAGCGCTGCGGCGGCGGCATCCGATGGCATACCGCGCAGGCGCGCGGCAAAGATCAGATAATCGTCCACGCTAAGTTCGCGGTACAGCGGTGGGGTTTCCGGCAGATAGCCGATCTGCGCCTTGGCCTGCTCGGGTCGGCGCAACAGGTCGATGCCGCAAATTTCAATGCCGCTTTCATTTCCCCCGACGCCGTTGGGCAGCAAGCAGCCGGTCAGCATTTGCAGCGTAGTGCTCTTGCCCGCGCCGTTGTGCCCGAGCAAGCCCAATACCTCGCCGCGCTTGAGTTCCAGCGACACGTTGTGAATGACTTGCCGGTTGCCGAAGCGGCGCGACAGGTTGCGCGCGGCAAGCGTTATTTCGGGGGTGGCGTTGGACAAAGTTTGGTTGCCGTCGTGGTTGTGGGTTGTGGTTGCACTTTACCGAATATAACCCAATACGCGCGCCCCCACTACCCCAACTCCAGAGCCAGTTCCAGAACCACCGGCGTGTGGTCGGAAGGGCGCTCCAGTTTGCGCGGGGCTTTGTCGATCACGCAGCTTTTGCATTGCGCCACCAGCGGATCGCTGACCAGAATGTGGTCGATGCGCAGCCCCAGATTGCGGCGCAACGCCATCATGCGGTAGTCCCACCATGAATAGGATTTTTCCGCCTGCTCGAACAGGCGGAAGCCATCGTGCAGGCCAAGTTGTAAAAGGTTGCGGAACTCCTGACGCTCCGGCTCGCTGACCAGCACATTGCCCTGCCATGCGACCGGGTCATAGACATCGCGGTCTTCCGGCGCGATATTGTAGTCGCCCAGCAGCGCCAGTTTCGGGTGGCGCGTCAGCTCTGCTTCCAGCCAGTCGCGCAATGCGGCAAGCCACGCGAGTTTGTATTGATACTTGTCGGAATCGACGCTCTGCCCGTTCGGCACATACACGCATACCACGCGGACCTCGCCGACTGTGGCGGCGATAACGCGTTTTTGTTCGTCGGCAAAATCCGGGATGCCCATCTGCACGTCGCCGGATGGGGTGCGGCTCAGGATCGCCACGCCGTTATAAGTTTTCTGTCCGCTGAATACACTGTGATAGCCCGCCGCCAGCAATTCTGCTTGCGGAAAATCCCTGTCCTGTTGTTTGGTTTCCTGCAGGCACAACACATCGACCGGGTTGGCGGCAAGCCAGTCCAATACCTGCTGCAGGCGCACCTTGAGCGAATTGACGTTCCAGGTCGCAAGTTTCATATAAGCTTAAACACATCGATTGCCTTGCAACTCATTCCCATACGTTGCTTATGTCAGGCATTTTGCGGGGCGTGGATCCGCGCATTGTGCAACCGGTTTGATTAGGCAAATGCAGGCCGCATAGGCATTTAGGCGACCGCCCGGATTCACGGGCGGCCGCCATTAGAACAACTATTTTTTGACACCATTCACAGCGGCCTTGAGAGTGGCGCCAGCCTTGAATGCCGGAGCCTTGGAGGCCTTGATTTTGAGCTCTGCGCCGGTAGCCGGGTTGCGGCCGGTGCGTGCGGCGCGCTTACGTACTTCAAAAGTGCCGAAGCCAACCAGCGCAACGTTGTCGCCCTTCTTCAAAGTGGCGGTGATGATTTCGATCAGCGCTGCGATGTTGCGGTCGGCGTCAGCCTTGGTGCTGCCAGTTTTTGTAGCCAATGCGTCTATCAATTCTTTGCGGTTCATGTGGTTTATCCCCCTGTGGTTGGTTGCTGCCCTATGCAGCGGATCAAAGTCTAGCACTAAAAACGGATGGCTATAAGAGCCTCACGCAAGCCAAGCGCCAAAATGAGCGTTGTCAGCAAGCCGGATACCCGCCACAATAACTATTTCGGATTACCCTTCACGCGAATGCGATCAACTATCTGAAAGGATTTTCAATGAGTTCGGTAAAGCCTGCAAAGAAGCCAGCTAAAGCGCCCATGAATTCGGCCAAGGCCAAAAAACATCCGGACTACGATGCGCGGATTCACGCTGAAATGCTGGACAGCTTTGACGAAGAGCTGGAAATGGAGATCGACGATGACCGGATGAACGATCTGGTTGGCGAGGCTACCCAATCCGGCACTCAGCAGGATATCGACAGAAATTTTTACTTCAAGGAGCTGTTCCGTCTTCAGGGTGAACTGGTCAAGCTGCAGGACTGGGTCGTACATAAAAAGCTCAAGGTGGTGGTTCTTTTTGAAGGCCGTGATGCAGCCGGCAAAGGGGGCGTCATTAAACGCATCACCCAGCGCCTCAACCCGCGCGTTTGCCGGGTCGCCGCCTTGCCGGCACCCAGTGCGCGGGAAAGCAGCCAGTGGTATTTTCAGCGTTATGTTTCCCATCTGCCGGCGGGAGGCGAAATCGTGCTTTTCGACCGCAGCTGGTACAACCGTGCGGGTGTTGAAAAGGTCATGGGGTTTTGCAGCGAAGGCGAGTATGAAGAATTTTTTCGCACCGTGCCGGAATTCGAAAAAATGCTCATTCGCTCCGGCATTATTCTGATCAAATACTGGTTTTCCATCACCGACGACGAGCAGAATTTACGTTTTATGATGCGTATTCACGACCCGCTCAAACAGTGGAAGCTGAGTCCCATGGACATGGAGTCGCGCCGTCGCTGGGAGCAATACACCAAGGCCAAGGAAACGATGCTGGAGCGCACCCACATTCCTGAAGCACCCTGGTGGATCGTCGAGGCGGTGGACAAGAAAAAGGCCCGCCTCAACTGCATTCATCACTTCTTGAGCCAGGTTCCTTACTGCGAGGTCGAGCGCGAGCAAGTGGCTTTACCCGACCGCGTCCATAACCCGGATTATTTGCGCAATCCGGTACCCAAGGAAATGTTCGTGCCCGCAGTCTATTGAAGCCGGGGATTCCAAGCCATAACCAAAATATGGTGCCCATTTCCCTGTGGGGCTGATTATCGCTTTGGACATCTGCGGACGCGACAGCAGGAATGGCGGGTTTTTCTGCTAAAGTGCGCGCCATGAATATGACCAGCAGCCAGCTCTATTTGCGCCTTCTCGATTACGTCAAACCCTACTGGCGCGCCTTCGCTGTTTCGCTGCTCGGCATGATCGTGGTCGCCGCCACCGAGCCGCTGGTGCCCGCGCTGATGAAGCCGCTGCTGGACGGCACGTTCGTCCATAAGGATCAGGCGATGATGCGCATCGTGCCGGTGGTCATCATCGTGATTTTCCTGGTACGCGGGCTGGCGACCTTCATCGGCACCTACGCGATCAACTGGGTGGGCAACAAGCTGGTGATGGACTTGCGCGACGCGATGTTCCGCAAATTGCTCTCCCTGCCGACGCACTATTACGACGACCATGCCACCGGCTCGCTGATTTCCAAGCTGACTTTCGACGTCACCCAGGTGACCAGCGCCGCGACCACGGTGGTGACTATTGCGGTGCGCGACAGCATCGTCATCATCGGGCTGCTCGGCTGGCTGTTTTATCTCAACTGGAAGCTGACGCTGCTGACGCTGCTGATGGCGCCGGTTATCGCTTTGATCATCCGCGTCATCAGCAAACGGATGCGCACCAGCAGCCGCGACACGCAGCGCGCGATGGGCGACATCACCCAGGTGATCGAGGAAAGCGTGTCCGCGCACAAGGTGGTCAAGCTGTTCGGCGGACAACAGTACGAGAGCGACCGTTTCCATGAGCAGGCCAACTGGGTGCGCCGCCATACGATGAAGCAGGCGGCGGCGGCGGCGGCAAACGTGCCCATCGTGCAAATGGTCGCGGCCATCGCGCTTGCCGTGATCGTCTATCTCGCCACGCTGCAATCGCAGGCCGACGAGACCACCGTGGGCGGTTTCGTCTCGTTCATCATGGCGATGCTGATGCTGACCGCGCCGCTCAAGCGGCTGGCCGGGGTCAGCGAATACCTGCAACGCGGCCTGGCGGCGGCGGAAAGCGTGTTCGCGCTGCTCGACACCGTAGGCGAAACGGACAGCGGCACCGAGACGATAGGCCGGGTGCGAGGCGAACTGCAATTCGACCAGGTGCAGTTTGCCTACGATGGAACGGACGGAAGGCACGCGCTGCAAAACATCACGCTGCACATCCGCGCCGGCGAGAATGTCGCGCTGGTCGGCGCGTCGGGCAGCGGCAAAACCACGCTGGCCAACCTGGTGCCACGCTTCTACAACCCGACCGGCGGCGCGATTCTGCTCGACGGACATAACCTTGCCGACCTTACTTTGGCCAGCCTGCGCGCCAACATCGCGCTGGTGAGCCAGGAAGTCGTGCTGTTCAACGATACGGTCGCTGCCAACATCGCTTACGGGCAAATGAGAGAAGTGCAGGAGGCAGAAATCATCGCTGCCGCTACTGCCGCGCACGCGATGGAATTCATCCGCGAATGGCCGGAAGGTCTGAACACGCTGGTCGGTGAGCGCGGCGTGAAGCTGTCTGGCGGGCAGCGCCAGCGCATCGCCATCGCGCGCGCGATCCTCAAAGACGCGCCGATCCTGATCCTCGACGAGGCGACCTCCGCGCTGGACAGCGAATCCGAACGCCACGTGCAGGCCGCGCTGGAAACCCTGATGCAAGGCCGCACCACGCTGGTCATCGCGCACCGCCTGTCCACCATCGAAAAAGCGGATCGGATTGTCGTGCTGCAAAAAGGCGAAATCGCCGAGATCGGCACACATCGCGAGCTGCTGGAAAAAAATGGCGTGTATGCGCAGTTGCACCGCACGCAGTTTGCTCCGGCTGGCGGAGCATAATTGGCTTGCTGCAAATAGAAAATGGAAATCGTCACCGTCCTGCTCTGGATACTGGCCGCGCTGCTGGTGATTGCGGGCATCGCGGGTCTGGTGTTGCCCGGCATTCCGGGCGCAGCCGTGCTCTTTGCCGGGCTCGTGCTGGCAGCCTGGGTGGAAGACTTTGTGTTTGTCGGAATAGGCACATTAGCCATTCTTGTCGTCCTGGCGCTGCTGACCTATGCCGTGGATTTTGCGGCGAGCATCCTGGGCGTAAAATATTTCGGCGCTTCGCGGCACGCCATGGTGGGTGCGATGCTTGGCGCGATTCTGGGCATATTCTTTGGTTTGCCCGGCTTGCTGCTCGGTCCCTTCATCGGTGCGGCACTCGGAGAGTTTTCCGCACGGCGCAGCCTGGGTGCTGCCGGCAGGGCGGGAGTGGGTGCCACGCTCGGGTTGGCGCTGGGCGTCGCCGCCAAACTGGCGCTGGCTTTCTCCATGCTGGCCGCGTTTGTGGCAGCGCGTTTCATGATATAGATCATGGAATTCTGGTGCGTGCTCAAATATACTTTGTGTTGACGTAGTGGCGGCAAAAGCCTAAATTTCACCCACCAAACCTGACTCAACACAACCACAGAGGAGATAACCATGGCCGTTCTCGTATGCAAACCCGCACCCGATTTCAACGCTGCTGCCGTAATGGGCAACAATGAAATCAACGCGAACTTCAATCTGAAAAAACATATCGCCGGCAAATACGCCGTGCTGTACTTCTACCCGCTGGACTTCACCTTCGTCTGCCCTTCCGAAATCATCGCCTTCGACCATCGCCTCGACGAGTTCAAGAAGCGCAACGTCGAGGTGATCGGCGTATCCATCGACTCGCATTTCACCCACCTGGCATGGAAAAATACACCGGTCAACAACGGCGGCATCGGCCAGGTGCGCTACCCGCTGGTGGCCGACATCAAGCATGAAATCTGCAAGGCCTACGATGTCGAGTCGGAAGGCGGCGTGGCGTTCCGCGGCTCGTTCCTCATCGACCGCGCCGGTATGGTGCGCCACCAGGTGGTGAACGATCTGCCGCTGGGGCGCAACATCGACGAAATGCTGCGCATGGTGGACGCGCTGCAATTCACCGAGGAGCATGGTGAAGTCTGTCCCGCCGGTTGGAGCAAGGGCAAGGCGGGCATGAACGCATCGACCGAAGGCGTGGCGAAATACCTGGCCAATCACGCCACGGAGCTATAAGGCAATCTCTAAGATTTAGATTTCGTCATGCCATGCCTAAAAGTGAAACAGCCCAAACCACCTCCAGCTCCCCCTTGTCAGGGGGAGAGCCTGGTCTCCTCCCATGACAAGGGGAGGTTGGGAGGGGTTCGGAGTAAAACGCGAAGCAATCTTGCGCAATGTCTCATTGTCAGAGATGGCTATTTCCAAGCACGTTAGATAGGCTTTGGATAAACCTGCTTTCTGCCGGGTTTGGGGGGCGAATTGTGAGATAAATACCCGGATAAACTTGGGCAACTCACCCGGGTTCAGCCGCCCAATCCCTGCTGGAATCGATCAATCTCCGCTTCCACATACGCCTTGAATTCGGCGCAAAACCTTTGCGGCGCAAAGCGGAGCGCATTTTCGCGGCAAGCTGCCGGCAAAATGCGGGCGGCTTCCTGCTCAAAAGAGCTGACGGCGGCTTTGATCGCGGGTACGGATTGCTCCTTGAAAAACACTCCGGTCGGTTGCTCATCATCCAGGCCGCGTATGGTTTCCAGCGCGCCACCCTTGGCAAAAGCAATGACCGGCGTCCCGCAGGCCTGGGCTTCCAGGGGCACAATGCCGAAATCCTCTTCCGCCGCAAAGACCAGAGCCTTGGCGCGCTGCATGTAGTCGCGCAGCACATCATCGGTCTGATAGCCGAGAACGGTGACATTAGCCCCCGCGCTTGCGCGCACTTTGCGCATTTCCGGACCATCGCCAATCATGACCAGATGCCGTTCCGGCATGGCCGTGAAAGCTTCCGCGATCAAAGCCATTTTTTTGTAAGACACCAGGCGGGAAGCGGCCAGGTAGAAATCTTCCTTGTCTTCGCGCAGGCTGAACTTTTCAATATCCACCGGCGGGTAAATCACCGCAGCATCGCGGCGATAAGTTTTCCGGATGCGCCGCCGGATAAATTGCGAGATCGCGATAAATCCATCGACCCCATGCGCCGTGCGCGAGTCCCACAAACGCAGCCTGTGCAACTGCCATTTCGCCAGCCATCCTATAAGGCCGCTGTCGAGCCCTGCCTCGCGCAGATACTGGTGCTGCAAATCCCACGCGTAGCGCATGGGCGAGTAACACATGCAAATGTGTAATTGATCGGGGCCGGTAAGCACACCTTTTGCGACTGCGTGACTGCTGGAAATCACCAGGTCATAAGCGGATAAATCGAACTGCTCGACAGCCAGAGGCATAACGGATAAATACTGTCTATATTTGGTTCTGGCGAAGGGCAAGCGCTGCACAAAAGAAGCCGTTGCCGTTTTACCCAGCAGAAAATCACGTTCATCGGATGGAATAAAATCTATTACGGAATATAAATCAGCTTCCGGGTAACATAATAATATTTGCTCAAGAACGCGTTCTGCCCCAGCATAGACAGTCAACCAATCATGAATGACAGCCACTTTCATTGGTGTAGCCGGACGGTAGAATAGCTGGCAAGGCTAGCCTGTCCGTAAACAGGGATGTCTGTGGCAAAATCCATAACCATAGGCAAGGTGGTCAGCGGGAGGGTAGGCTCTGGCAGTTTTATTGGGCAATGCAGCATCGTACCTTCAGTGTCTTTGAAGTCATAAACCAGCAAAATTTCAGCATAGCAATTAACCGGATGAAAGCCGTGTGGATACTCTTTTGGCGCCACCTCAGGCCCGCCTTGCTCAGCCCGTCCAAATTGGTCGGGCTGGCATTGCGCATCGCTGCGCTTCTGAAAGCACGGGGATTGCGCGGCGCACTGGAAAAATTCTCCCACAGCGCAGAATTATATGATGAATATCCCCGCTGGGTCGCGCTTTACGACACGCCAACTGGCGAGGAACATGCGCTCATTTGCACCAGGCTGAACAAACTGATTCATGCCCCCCATATTTCACTCTTGATGCAGTGTGCTGCCAACACCGACAGACAAACGATCCGTGCTATTGAATCCATACAAGCGCAAATCTATCATAACTGGGAAATCTGTATCGCCATCCCGCCATCGTCCGATCACGCATGCAGGAAAGCGCTGGGGGCGCTCGCAGCCGCCGATGCACGGATCAAAATTCTTCCGGTGGCGGAAGTTTCGGAAGCGGAAGAAATCAATCTTCTGCTTGCCACCGCCACGGGTGAATGGCTTGCACTCCTGGATATCTGCTGCGAAATGGCGCAGCACACGCTTTATCTGGTTGCGGAAGAACTGTCCCGCAGGCCGGATGCAGAAATTATTTACGGCGATGAAGACCGGATCGACGCAGAAGGCAGGCGTTGCGCACCCGATTTCAAGCCGGACTGGAACCCCGACCTGTTGCGTGCCCACCACTACTTTGGCAGCCTGGTTTTTTACCGTTCCGAACGTCTGAGGCAGCAGTGCGGATTCCAGGCTGAAGCCGGCACGGCGCTGTCATGGGAATTGGCCTTGCGCTTGTCGGGCAGCGTTCTTCCCGTCCAAATCCGCCACATACCGCAGATGTTGTGTCACCGGAGCGATGTCTCGACTCAATATGCGCCAGATGCCGCAGCCGAGAAGCAGGTGCTGCAGGCATATCTTCAGCGAAAAGGCATACGAGCCAGCGTCACCCAGAGCCGCAACGGCTACTGGCGTATCCGCTACGCCCTGCCAGCCACACCCCCGCTCGTCTCCATCATCATCCCGACACGCAATGGCCTGGACCTGCTCGCCCAGTGCGTTAAAAGCGTCCTGAACAAAACCGCTTACGCGCCATACGAGATTATCGTGGTGGATAACCAGTCCGACGATGGTGCGACGCTGGAATATCTGCGTCAACTAGAACGGAACGGTAGCGCACGGGTGCTTTCCTATGACGCACCGTTTAACTACTCTGCCCTCAACAATTTTGCCGTGAATCACGCCAAGGGCGAATTTTTGTGCCTGCTTAACAACGACATCGAAGCCATCCACCCGGACTGGCTGGAAGAGCTGGTCAGCCAGGCGGCGCGCCCTGAAGCGGGTGCAGTGGGCGCCATGTTGTACTACCCAGACGGCAGCGTTCAACATGCGGGTGTATTGCTCAAGGGCAGTGAAGTCGCCACGCACTTTTTCTTCCATATGCCTGCCGCGCTGCTCGATACTCGCCCGCGCGCGCAAATGGTACAGAGCCTGTCAGCGGTCACGGCGGCATGCCTGGTGGTTGAAAAAAGAAAATATCTGCAGGTGGGTGGAATGGACGAAAACCTTGCCATAACCTGCAACGACATCGACCTGTGCCTTAAACTTTCGCAAGCAGGCTACTGGAACATCTGGACGCCTTTTGCTGAGCTGAATCACTACGAATCTGCAACCCGGGGTTTTGACGACAGCCCTGCCAAACAGGCACGGATCGGGCGTGAAAAAGCGTACATGTACGAACGTTGGGGCAGCGCGCTAGACAACGACCCAGCCTACAATCCTAATCTTGATTTAGAAAGGGAAAGCTATGCACTTGCTTTCCCTCCAAGAATGTGAAACGGCCATTGGGCTGGCTATTATTGGACACATCCCTATGTCACGTCTTGGGAAAGTGGCGTCAACGTGAATATGAGAACTCACCCGCCATAATCTTCTCGAAAAAAATACGCTTCGAATTCGCCATATATTGTTTAGGCCACTGCCCCAGAAAACACCTTGGCTTCAAGACGCTAGCTATGTCTTTATGAAGCGGCTACGCCCTTATCATAACGTCGTTGCGCTTCGTATTCGATTTCGTCTCATGTTATGCTTTAGCTATACATATTTATCAATTTCATTGCTTTAATCTATGATCCCACCGCAAAAAAATAGACTGATTGTCGTGCTGGGTATGCATCGTAGCGGCACAAGCGCCATCGCTCGCGGGCTGAAAGTGCTGGGTGTGGAGCTTGGCGATAAAATAATGCCACCTGTTGAAGGCAACAATGCCAAAGGCTTTTATGAGGACATTGATCTTAATGCGCTGAATATCGAGATGCTCAATACCATAGAGAGCGATTGGCATCACGTCGCTGCGTTTGATTCAATCGATGCCGAGATTTTACGCAAAAAAGGCCATTTCCTGCACGCGGCTGAGTTGCTTCGGCAGAAGGTCAGCAGCGCGACGGTCTTTGGCTTCAAAGACCCTCGTGTGGCAAAACTACTACCCTTCTGGAAAGGGGTGATTAGTCACTGCCAACTCGATGTGAGTTATGTCTTGGCCGTGCGAAACCCTCTCAGCGTGGTGAAGTCGTTGGCAAAGCGCGATAGCATTGAAGCAGAGCAAGCCTATCTTATGTGGCTGGCTCATGTTCTCACAAGTTTGACGGACAGTGCTGGTGCTATGCGGGTGCTTGTTGACTATGACCGCCTGATGCAATCACCAGATCATGAGTTAAATCGGATGGCAAAACATCTTGATTTGGAGATTGACCCGACAGAATTACAAAGCTATAAGACCGAGTTTCTTGATCAAAAGTTGAGGCACACGGTTTACGAACTGAACGATTTGCTGTTGGACGATACATGCCCACCCATTGTCCGTGAGATATACGCAGCCTTGCTAGATGTGGCATCCGATAAAGCAAAGATTGATGACGCAGAATTACAAAAAAAGGTAGTGCGTTGGTCAGATGAATTTGAGCGCCTCAAGTCACCTCTGCTGCTGATAGATAGGCTCATCACACAAAAGCAATCCGTGGCCGAGCGCGACAGGCAGATAGCTGGCTTGGCTCAAGCAGTGCATGACAAGGAAGTGCATATCGGCAATCTCGATCATGCCGTAGCCGAGCGCGACGTGCAGATCGGCGGCCTCAAGCAAGTTATAGCCGAGCGCGACGGGCAGATCGGCGGCTTGTCTCAAGCAGTGCATGACAAAGATGTCCATATTGGCAATATCGAGCATGTATTAAGTGAGCATGAAAAGCAGATTAACGAGCTTATTCGGGGCGCCGCCGAGATTCGTGGATCAATCAGTTGGCGATTGACGAGACCCATCAGGTACGTTGGACGTCAGTTATTACGCATCAAAATAGTACGCCAAGCATTACAAAATTCTTTGCCAAAGCGCCGTGGGTATCGGGGGCTAATGAAGCATGTGTGGCGCACATATAAAAACGAGGGTATCGACGGTGTTAAGCGCCGTATGCATTACTCGGCTTCACCTGGCGCGCCGCCCCCAGTCATTGACTATGCGCCATCCCCCGCCATTGGCCATGCGCAACCTCACCACAACGATTATGGTGAGTGGGTGCGTCGTTACGACACTCTGACCGACCAGGATCGGGGGAAAATTAAAACTCGAATAAGTCGGTTACAAAAAAACCCCCTCATTTCGGTGGTCATGCCGGTGTATAACCCGCCCCTGACTATGCTCGAAGACGCAATTCGCTCTGTTCAGGGCCAGCTCTACCCGAACTGGGAATTGTGCATTGCCGACGATGCCTCGACAGATAAAGATGTTCATAAGTTGCTTCAGCGCTATGCGGAGAATGACTCGCGCATTAAAGTGGTGTTCAGAGAGAAAAATGGACATATATCCGCCGCATCTAACTCGGCATTGGATTTGGCAAATGGCGAATATGTTGCCCTGCTTGACAACGATGACCTGCTGCCTGAGCAGGCTTTGTTTTGGGTTGCAGATACCATTGACAGCCATCCTGATGCAGGGCTTATTTACTCCGACGAAGACAAGATAGATCAATCAGGGCAGCGCTACGATCCGTATTTCAAACCGGACTGGAACCCCGATTTATTTCTTTCCCACAACATGATTTGCCACTTGGGTGTGTATCGCACTGATTTGGTCAGAAAGCTGGGTGGCTTCCGGGAAGGCTACGAAGGGGCGCAGGACTATGACTTGGCTTTGCGTTGCACCGAACAACTTGCACCTCAGCAAATCGTGCATATCCCCAGAGTGCTTTACCACTGGCGCAGCCATCCGGGGAGCACCGCGCAAGCAGGAAGTGAAAAGAACTACGCACTTTCGGCTGGCGAGCGCGCCTTGAACGACCATTTTTCGCGCATTCATATTTCTGCAAAGGCTGAGCTGCTGGACTTTGGCATGTATCGCGCGCGATACGCCCTTCCATCTTCTGCGCCTTTGGTCAGTCTGATTATCCCCACGCACAATGGCTTGCATTTGATTAAGCAGTGCATCGAGAGCATCCTTGCCAAAACCACTTATCAGAATTATGAAATTCTTGTCGTGGACAACAACTCGGACGATCCCAACACCTTGGCCTATTTCGCCAGCCTTGCGGAAAATAATCGAATTCGGGTTCTCCGCGACGAACGCCCCTTCAATTACTCAGCCTTGAACAACGCTGCCGTTCAGCAAGCGCGAGGAGAGTATGTAGGCCTTATAAATAATGACATCGAGGTGATTGCTCCAGAATGGTTGGACGAGATGATGGGCTTGGCTATTCAGCTTGGAGTTGGAGCGGTAGGTGCTTGCTTGTGGTATCCCAATGATACCTTGCAGCATGGGGGTTGTATTACCGGTATCGGCGGAGTGGCAGGGCATTCCCATAAATACCTGCCAAGAGGTCACTTCGGCTATTTTGCGCGCGCACAACTTATCCAGACTTTGTCTGTCGTTACAGCGGCCTGCTTGGTCATAAAAAAATGCACCTTCCAAGAAGTCGGCGGGCTGGACGAAAAAAATCTCAAGGTGGCTTTCAATGATATAGATTTTTGCTTGCGTGTTCGAGAAGCGGGCTACCGTAATGTATGGACACCCTATGCCGAGTTGTATCATCACGAATCAGCGACGCGCGGTTATGAGGACACTCCAGAAAAGCAATCACGGTTCAGAGATGAGGTGCTCTTCATGCAAAAGAGTTGGGGACATCTGCTCATGGATGACCCTGCCTACAGCCCCAACTTGACTCTGGATCGGGAAGATTTTTCTTATGCATGGCCGCCGCGTACCGCTCCCTTGACTCACCGCAAGCCTTCTCAGACTGGCTCAAATCAGCCTCCTAGAAAACCACATGACCTGCCCAGTACCGATGGTTTGTGCGCCAAAGATATCTCCTGATGCTTACCAACCCACAATTTCGGGCTTGGCTTAATTCACTGCTTGTATTGGTTTTCATTGCCTGGGTAATTCCCGCTGCTGCTGCGATGCCAAATTCTCGGGGGGCGGGGGTAGTGGATTCGTTCGTTTTGACTCCCGCTTCTGATGCTTTAAGTTTTACTGCTGCTGGTTGGGTTGGCGGCGAAAAACCGGGATCGACTACGACAGCCCTGACTGTGAAATTAGGTGGCGAACTGGTCTATGAAGGACCGTTTGAGGCGCTTGATAGGCCGGATGTCGCGGCTGCGATGAATAGGAAGGATTGGGGTAGGTCAGGTTGGCGCGTGTCGGAATTCATTCCGCTCACATTGAAAGACGGCGTATATGATCTTTCCGTGCATGCACGTATCAGTGACGGCTCTCTGGTTGACCTGGTATCGGGCAGGCAAGTTCAAAAGGTTGTCGTCAATCGAACATCGGCAGGCTTTTTTAAAAAAACAGCCATGTGTATTGGCTTGATTTTGGCGATTGGCTTGTTTTACACCGTGCTTTTGCACGGTGATTGGCTAGCGGAAAAAATCAGCAAAAGATTGGGCAAAACGATAGCGCCGGTTTCCATCGCCATCGGACTGATTGTTGCCGTATTCGCAGGGCTGATAGCAATCGGCATGACAGGTTCATCTTTGAAACTATTATATGACCAGGCACCGTTCATTGATTCAAAAACAGCCCATGTTGCCTTGTTTCAACAACCTATTCGTAGTGATGAGTGGCTGGTAATGACACCACTGTCGATAGGTCAGGTGAACCATCAACCGGCCTTTCCCATCATCAACCGCAATCTGGGAGAAGATGGGCAGAACATGCTGGTAGTCGGCATGGCCGGGGTGCCGGTGCAACACATTACCTTATTGGCCAAGCCGGCCACCTGGGGTTTTCATCTGTTTGACTTGAAGCGGGCATTGGCGTGGTACTGGTGGTTTCCGTTGTTCGGTTGTCTGCTCGCCCTATGGTGGCTGTTCAGTTTGTTGATACCCGGTCAGTGGCGTCTGGGCTTGTTCTTGTCGCTCTTGTTTTGTTTGTCGCCCTATCTTGTCGCGTGGTCAAATTGGCCGGCTTATGCGGTGTTTTTTCCTAGTATCGCGTTGTGTTCAAGCATATTGATACTGCGCCAGGAAAATCGCTGGTGGCTCGCCGCGTTGGGTATTTTGCTGGGGCTTTCATTTGCCGGGTTTGTACTGGTTCTTTACCCACCATGGCAGGTGTCGCTTGGCTGTTTGTACCTTGCAATCGCAATTGGCCTAGTGTTGCGGGATCGTGCCGAGCTTCGGCTTAATCGCGCCAAAATTGCGGCATTTTTCCTGGCTTCCGCTCTTGCCGGTTTAATCCTATGGTTCTGGTGGATCGATGCAAAACCGGCGATCGAGGCGATGCTGAATACCGTTTATCCAGGTGTACGCGCGTTCACTGGAGGTGGCATGCCTCTGCCGGAATTGTTGCGTGGGTTCACCAATATCGGGAGTATGTATAAGCAGGAAGGAGCAACCAGTAATCAAAGCGAGATCGCCTCATTTTATTATCTCTTTTTGCCGCTTGTGGTTGCTGCGGGGTTTCGACTTAGAGGCGAGCGCAGGTCACTTTACCTCATGCTACCGATCGCACTGTTTGCGGCTTATGCGCTTTTGTACATGATGCATGGTGTGCCGCCAATAATTGCGCGAATGACTTTCTGGGAACGCGTTCCACCCTATCGAGCTGATCTGGCGCTTGGCTTATCTTATGTCTTGCTGTGCGGCCTGACGCTGTCAAATGCAAAATTCGGCGCGCTCAATGACGAAAAAAAGAAATTGCTCGCCTACTTGGTTTCCCTGGCCTGGACTGCCGTAGTGGCCTATGCGATATCCGCACACCCCAAAGGGGAGCTGGTCGGGATAACGCCGGGTGTGGCAGCCGCGTTGCTGATTGCAGTTTTTTTGAGCGGTTTCTGGCTGATCATAGGCGATGCAAAAAAATTCATGGCAATCAGCTTGGCCATGTGCGCCGCGACAACTTTGCCGTTTCATCCTTTATCTTTTGCACCCAAAAAGGTCGAACCCCTAAGTGATATCGGAAGCATGCTCGTACTAAGTGGTAATCCTGCAAGCCCTTACAAAAGGGTGTTGGTGCTCGAATCGCAAGTTACAGCAATGGCTTTGATGTCAGTGGGCATTCCGACGGTAAATGGGGTACTGTATTATCCGCAGGTGAGTCTTTGGCGGCATTTGGGCGTTGATAAAACAAAGGCCGATGTATTTAACCGTTATCAGCATTTGCTGTTCAGTGTTGGTAAGCCTGATGCCGCCGACGGTTTTGTTTTGGATTCGCCGCAAGGAGATGTAGTCAGGGTGACGATTGATGCCGAACGATTTGACTTCGGTCTGACAGGTGCCGGACTCGTGCTCGCCCCGCAGGGAATCAGCGAGCGTTTACAGCAAAATCAGAGCATTCGCTTTGTTCGCTCAAATGCCGCCTGGTCGTGGTTTGATGTAATCGATGATCGTAATGAACAGCCAACCGGCATAAACAAACAAGCTAGACAGTAGATGCGAAAGACGGCAGAATCGACTTAGACAACCCGTTAGAGCTGATCAACCCGTTAGAGCCGATGCTGATATGATAACTGACGTTAGCCGAAACGAAATATGCAGCTTCCCTCTGCTCTACGCACAACCTATCCTTTTTACCTGCAAGAGATGGGGATGGCTGTAATGGATAATCCGGGTTAACAACCAAAATACACACCAGGCTCAACCATGACCATTCCTCAATTCCTGCTTATCCTGCTTTGTGTCTTGGGCATTTCCGCGGGGCAGATACTGTTCAAGCTGGCTGCCCTGGCATTGCCCAAGACTGACGCGGGGCTACTGTCACTGGGTATCAAACTGGCGCTGAACCCTTATCTCTTGGTTGGATTAACCATTTATATGAGCGCCACGGTATTGTGGATATGGATGCTGCGCGAGGTGCCTCTCAACCTGGCTTATCCTCTTATGGCACTGGCTTTTCTGTTCGTGCCGCTGCTCGGCTTCTTTATCCTGGGTGAGCCGTTGCAGCGCGCCACTTTTATCGGTAGCGCCATGATCATCTTGGGCGTGTATGTGATTGTGAAATGAACCATGTTTGTTGAAATCCCACGCGAATTTCTGGCCGGTATCGCGACTGATTCCGACCGAATTCCAACCCTGTATTATTCCCGCTACTGGCCGGTGCGTCGCTTTTTCTGGATGCGGCTCAAGCTGATCTATTCCCTGATGCGACGTGCGAGTGCGAGAAATGCCTGCTGTCTCGATTTTGGCGGCGGCGGCGGGGTTTTCTTGCCCACGCTGTCGGGCTACTTCAAAAAAGTGGTGTGCATCGACCTTGAAAATGACGAAGCCCACAAGGTGGTGGCGCAATACCAGCTTTCCAACGTGCAACTGGTTCGGGAAGATATCGCCAGCGCCAACCTCGCCGATGCGCCATTTGATGCCATTGTGGCTGCGGACGTGTTGGAGCATTTTCAGGATCTGTCATTTCCGGTCAATGCACTGCGAAAGTGGCTGAGTCTGGGCGGAATACTTTATACCTCGCTACCTTCCGAAAATTACATTTATGTTTTTCTGCGCAAGGTGTTTGGTATAACCAAACCTTGGGATCATTATCATACCGCCGGCGAGGTCGAGAGTTATCTGGCGCAGCACGGTTTTAAACAAATTCGCAAGACCTTTGTTCCTTTCTATTGGGGGATATTACCCTTGTTTCATGTTAGCGCATGGCAGCTGGATGGTGGGGCGGACAAATGACCCAAGCCGCGCCAGTCATAGCCGTAGTCATTCCTTGCTACAAAGTCGGCAGGCATATTTTGTCTGTCCTGGCAAACATAGGTAAGGAAGTTGCCATCATTTATGTGGTGGACGATAAATGCCCGGAAGGATCGGGATTATTGGTTCAAGCACAGTGCCATGACCCGCGCGTGCGCGTTATTTTTCATGACATCAACAAGGGTGTGGGCGGCGCTACAATCTCAGGTTATCGTCAGGCGGTGGCGGACGGTGCCACGGTGGCAGTCAAGATTGACGGGGACGGCCAGATGGATTCTGGCTTGATCCCCATGTTCGTACATCCGATTCTTAGCGGCCATGCCGATTACACCAAAGGCAATCGTTTTTTTGATATTGAACTCCTCACCTCTATGCCACGCCTACGCTTGTTTGGCAACTCGGTATTGTCCTTGGTAAGCAAGGTTGCCAGCGGCTATTGGGACATTATGGACCCAACCAATGGGTTCACCGCTATTCATACCACCGTGTTGAAGCATTTGTCACTCGACAAGCTCGACGAGCGTTACTTCTTTGAGAGCGACATGCTATTTCGGCTTAACGTTACGCGCGCGGTAGTGCAGGATATTCCCCTGGAAGCACGATATGGCGATGAAGAAAGCAGTTTGAATATCGCGCGGGTCGCCCGAGAATTTCCTGCCAAGTATTTAGGTCGCTTTGCAAAAAGGATTTTCTATAACTATGTTCTGCGAGATTTCAATGCGGGAACGATTGAGCTATTTATGGGAGGGGTGCTGTTGCTGTGCGGAACCCTATATGGAAGCTGGCACTGGTTTATTTCCATTTATGACGGAATACCAGCAACCAGTGGCGTTGTCATGCTGGCTGCGCTCCCTATATTGGTAGGCTTCCAATTGCTGATTTCGGCGATCAATTTCGATATCGCAAATATTCCGGTTCGCCCGGTGCACAAGCTTTACCAGCCCCATCCTTGACCTGAATCCTTAGGCTCCAGGTCAAGGGTTATTACGGCAGCAAGGCGCTCCATAACTGGCCATCTGCGGAGCGACCACCAGCTGCAGAACACTCTGCCCTGCGACCATGGTTGATCCTGACGGTGAATCTCCAATCAGTTGAGTCCAGCCGCCCCGACAATCACTATGTGTAGAATATCATCCGCCAACTCACTACCCACACAACTACAAATGGAAGCCTCCAACCTGACACCACAGCCCATAGGCGAATTGCTGCTGCTGCGTACGCTGATCAACCCACAGGACATCGACAAGGCGCTGGCATTCCAGCGTCAGTTCAAGGGGAGGTTCGGCGCTATTCTGGTGCGCATTGGCGCCATTTCCGAGGATGCCCTCCTGCCTGTGCTTGCAGAACAACTGGGGCTGCCACTGTTTGCGCCCGAGCAGCTCCCGATGCAAGCCGGCGACATGCTTGCGGCTATTCAAGGCAGCAAACTGCCGGCAGATTGGTTTGTCGATCAGCGCTTGCTGATTTGGGAAGGGGCAAATGGCGACATCCACTGCGCTTCGCGCAACCCGATCGACAGCAATTTGCGGGAAACGCTGTCGGCCGCTTACCCTTTGCACCCGTTGATTTGGGGTTTTGCGCGCACTCAGGACATTGAAAATGCACTCAAGCTGATCAAGTCAGCCTCGCCGGGAGAGTTGCTTGATGAGGTTGCGCATCTGCGCGAACTGGCCGAAGAGGCGCCCGTCATCGAACTCGTCAACAACCTTCTTTCGCAGGCGACTGATGACGCCGCCTCCGACATCCATCTGGAACCGGAAGAGCGCGTATTTGCGGTGCGCTACCGCATCGATGGCGTGCTGCACTCGCGCATGACGCTGCCGCGCGAACGCTTCGATGCGGTCGCCTCGCGCGTCAAACTCATTTCCGGTATGGACATCGCCGAGCGGCGTCTGCCGCAGGATGGGCGCATTTCCACCCGCGCCAGCGGCATCGAAATGGATATCCGCGTTTCCTGCGTGCCCGGCGTGAACGGCGAATCCATCGTCATGCGCCTGTTGCCCAAAGAGCGTACCGATCTCAACCTCAACACCATGGGTATGGAGGCGGATCATTTACAGCAATTCATCCGCTGGGTGAACGAGCCGCACGGCATCCTGCTGGTGACCGGCCCGACCGGTTCGGGGAAAAGCACCACGCTGTATGCGGGGCTGGATAAAGCCAATGACCGGACGCGAAAAATTATCACCGTGGAAGACCCGGTCGAATACAAAATGCCCGGCATCACCCAAATCCAGACCCAGAGCGACATCGGCTACACCTTCGCCCGCGCCCTGCGCGCCATCCTGCGCCAGGATCCGGACATCATCATGATCGGCGAAATCCGCGATTTGGAAACCGCCGAAATCGCCGTGCAATCCGCGCTCACCGGACACATGGTGTTATCTACCCTGCACACCAACGATTCGTTGAGCGCCTTCACACGCTTGCTGGATATGGGCGTAGAACCCTTTCTGGTCGCCTCTGCGGTGCGCGCGGTCCAGGCACAACGGTTGGTACGCAAACTCTGCGGCAAATGCGCAACACCGGCCACGCCCTCGCAAAGCCTTGTCGAAACAGCCGAAAGAATAAAAACCAGAGCGCCCGGCCTGTTCGACGGCCAAGCGCGCTGGAGGATCGCTCACGGTTGCCCTGAATGCAGGGGCAGCGGTTATCGGGGCAGGCTGGGCATTTACGAATTTCTCGAAGTGACCCCGCAAATCCAGGAAGCCATCATGCGCCAGGAACCGGCAACCGAAATGCTGAAAATCGCCCAGCAGCAGGGTTACCGCAATCTTCGCGAAGATGGGCTGATCAAGGCCTGGCGCGGGCTGACCAGCACCGATGAAGTGTTGCGCGTCACCGGCCTGAGCGAAGGCGGGGAAATATTCTGATGGAATTTCAGTATCAGGCGGCCAATGCCCAAGGACAAATCCTGTCCGGCCAGATCAGCGCCGCCGATGAACGCGAAGCCATGCGCCTGCTGCAACAGCAGAACTTGACACCGGTTTCCCTTGTATCGGCAGCAACGGCGCAAGCCGGGCAACAGGCAAGCCGCAAGAGAGCCAGCCGTCAGGACAAAACGCTGGCGATGCAGGAGCTGGCAACTCTTCTCAACGCCGGCGTCCCCCTGGCCGAATCGGTGGAGTCCATTGGCACGGCACATGACGGGACAGCCATCGGTGCCGCTTTCGCCGCCACCCTTACGGGGCTGCGGCGCGGCGAACGATTTTCCGAAGCCTTGCGCCTGGCGGAGCTTGACCTGCCCGTTTACCTGTACCAATTGGCTGCGGCGGGCGAATTGACCGGCAAACTCGGGCAATCATTGCAGACCGCCGTTGCCCAGATGGAGTATGAAGACCGTGTGCGCCAGGAAATGCGCAACGCGCTGACCTACCCCGCCATACTGGTCGTATCCGGCATTGCCGCAACCCTGCTGGTGTTTATCGTTGTGGTGCCCAAATTCGCCAACTTGTTAAAGGGAGACGCGGCCGCCGTGCCGCTGTTATCCAGATGGGTGATCGGCACCGGCATGTTCGTGCAGGCCAACCTGCTCTGGGTGGGGCTGGTTTCGCTGGCGCTCATCATGGGAGCGGCATTGGCACTCGGCAACCCGGCCCTGCGCAGCCGCGCCTTTGAAGGGCTGTCGCGCCTGCCGCTGCTGGGGCAATGGATCGTCGAAACGGAGATGGGGCGATGGGCTTCCATGCTGGGCGCGTTGCTGGAAAATCGCGTTCCCATCATTACCGCCATGGAACTGGCTCTGAACGGCGTCAGAATTTCCACGCTGCGCAACAGCCTGCAGCAAGTGCTGCGCGAAGTGCGCGGCGGCGCGCGCTTCGCCGACGCGCTGGCCACCAATCGCGCGCTGGAAGCCACCGGCATCAACTTGGTGCGCGTGGGCGAACGCTCCGGTGAACTCGCGCCGATGTTGCGCGCACTGGCCACCCTGTACGAAAATGCCGGGCGCGATAGAATGAAACGTTTTATGCTGCTGCTCGAACCGATCGCCATCTTGCTGATCGGCGGCGTCATCGGCCTAATCATGATCGCCATCATGCTTGCCGTGACCAGTATGAGCACCAGCATCGGTTAACTTCACAAGCCCGGCTTCGTAGCCTTGCAGGGCGCATGGAATGCACTACAAGTAAAAACAATTACGTTGGTTGAATATATCTGGAGAAACATAACAACATGAATCAACTGTCATACAAAAGCCATGGTTTCACCCTTATCGAAATGCTCGTCGTGCTCGTCATCATCGGCATGTTGGCCGGCCTTGTGGGTCCAAAGCTATTCGGTCGAGTGGATAGCTCAAAAGTAAAGACCGCCGAAGTGCAAATCAAAATGTTCAAGGGGTCGCTGGAAACCTTCCGCCTCGACGTGGGCAGATTCCCGACCCAGGCGGAGGGTTTGCTGGCGTTAAATCAGCCGCCCGCCGAAGAACGCGCCCGCACGCACTGGCGCGGTCCTTATCTCGACCAGGACGTGCCGCTCGACCCGTGGGGCAACCCGTACATTTATAGCCTGCCCGGAGCAAACGGCCAGCCCTTCGCGCTCTATTCGTATGGCGGCGACGGCAAGCGCGGCGGCGACAGCATGGACGCCGATGTCGGGATGCTGCCGCCGCCCCAGTGACCGCACGAAGCGCATGCAAAAACACCTTCAATCGGAGTTCGCCGCACGCACAGCGCACCCTGCCAATACGACACAAAAAAATAGCCTTCAGGGATTCACCCTGATCGAAATTCTGGTCGTGCTGGTGATTATCGGACTACTGGCAGGCGTCGCCTTACCGCGCCTGTATGTCATCTCGCAACGCTATGAAATTGCCGCCCAGCGGCAAAACCTGCTGACGGAAATCAGCAGCTTGGGATACCGCGCCTACAACGGCGGTCGCCCCCTGGAACTTGCTTCGCCATTCTCGGCCAGTACCGCACCCATCAGCATTCCTGCAGGATGGCGGATTGAAACACAGCAACCGATACGTTACAGTTTTAACGGCATTTGCAGCGGCGGCAAGATCACCCTGCTTGGACCCGAGGCCTCCCGCGAAGAATTACAACTGACCCCGCCATTATGCAAGCCCGCAAGCAACTAGGCTTCACCCTGATAGAGGCCATCGTCGCGCTGGTGCTGATCGGCACCACAGGCATGGCATTATTTGGCTGGATCAACACCAACATCACCACCCTGCACCGCGTGCAGGAAACCAACGCCGCAAATGCCGCCACCATCAATGTCCTGGAATACATGAACAGCATCAATCCGATGATCTCGCCGGAAGGTCAGGCCAATCTCGGCGCGTACCGCCTATCCTGGAAAACCGAAACAGTCATGGAACCACGCGATGGGGCGGGTTACCCTTATGGCATCAGCCTCTACCAGCTAGGCCTGTATCAGACCAAAATAACCGTGCAAAAACCGGATGGCCAATTTTGGTTTACCTTTGTCTTGCAACAAGTGGGGCACAAAAAAGTGCGCGAATTATCGCTGGACTTCTAAACACCATGCCGCGCCATTTTTACAGCATCCTAGCCAACGCATCAAAACAGGGCGGGTTTACCCTGATCGAGGTGCTGGTGGTGCTCATCATTACCGGCATGGTGAGCGGCGTACTGTTCCAGGCGCTCGAACGCGCCTACCGTTTGCAGGAACGCTTTGGAGTGGAATTGTTCAGCGTCCAGCAAGGGCAGATGGCCGCCGACTGGTATCGCCAGACGATCCAGGGGCTGCATCCGGATTATCCGGACGGGAAAAGCGTATTTCGAGGCAGTGATCGGGAATTCTCCGGCTTGAGCAGTAATCCGCTCGGCAGCGAATATGGCGCGCCGACCCCGATCACCTGGAGGATACGCAGCAATCGGCAAAATGGCACGACGGAATTGGTTTATCTCGAAGGAGAGCAGGAAACCAACATCTTGTCCTGGAGCGGCCATGAAGCGCGATTCGTCTATCTTGATGATAAACAGGCCCTGCACGATAGCTGGCCACCCCCGCTGGGGCTATCGACGCAACTCCCGAAACAAATTCAGCTAGTGGCTCAGGATGCCGGCGACCCCGTCAACATCGTCGCCTCGACGATGGGACCTGCCATACCTTGGCCGCGCCCGCTAGACCTATGATTGCCGTGCCTGCTCCATCGATAAACCTGCAAAAACAACAGGGTTTCGTGCTGGTGCTCACGCTCTGGGTGCTGGTCATCGTCGCCATCGCGGCGGGATATTTTGCCGAACGCGTGGCGCGCTCCGTCGAGCTCGCGCAACAATCCAAACAGAACACCCGCGCCATGATCGACATAGCCGGGACGCGCGCCGAACTACTCTACCGCCTCGGCACCACCTCCCTGTCCCTATATGGGTTAGGTCAAAGTGGCGCAGCCATTGAACTCAACAATCAGATATATCATGGTGTTGGGGGCACTTTTTTGCGCCTTCAGGATAATCGCGGCTTGCTGAACCTCAACATCGTCGATGACGACAGGCTGCAGCGTTTGCTCGGCTTGCTGGGCATCCCGGCGGAGCAGCGCGGCCATCTGATCGACACCTTGCGCGACTATACCGATGCCGACAACCTGCACCGGCTGAACGGCGCAGAAGTAGAAGAATACCTCGCGCGAAACCTGCCGCCTCCCGCCAATAGCAACCTGCTTACGCCGTGGGAAGCGCGGCGCATCATCGGTTGGCGCGATGCCCCGCAACTAGGGCAAACAGGACGGTTGGCCGAACTGACCACTACCCTGTCTTTTGGCGTCAACCCAAACACCGCACCCGCCGAGGTGTTGGCAACATTGCCCGGCGTCACCGAAGAAATTGCCCAGGCCATCATCGCCCAGCGAAAAATATCTCCCATCATGCACGAGGCGCATCTCGCAAAAATCGTCCCTGTATCAGCCCAGCAGTTGGCAGACATAATTATTACCTTTCCTGATAAATCCCTTCGCATCACGCAATCTGCGCACGGGCTTCCCTGGGCTATCCAGTACAACATCACCTTGACGCCCAACAGCGATGTCGCACCGTGGCGCACCGACTACTACAGCCGAGTAAGCACAGACGGGCGGGATGAAACGCAGACCAATATTCCGGAACTGCCACCGCGTTCCACCACGCTGCCTGAAAATGCCCCGGATTGACTATTCATCGCAAAAACACTCGCTTTGCAGACGAGATGCCGCATGTTGCAACGGATGTCGTATTGATTTTCAGAAACAAAGTGATACTATACGAGCATTCAAATTGAATGCGGGGGTGATATCGTGGCAACTATGAGTATTCGTGGGTTGGATAATCAGGTACTGGTCAGGCTTAAAAATCAGGCCGAACACGAGGGCAGCAGTCTCAATAGCTTGGTGTTGCGTCTATTGCAAGGCAATGGCACCCCAACCCAGCCGGGTGCATTAAAAAAATTTGATGATCTCAATGTCTTGGCAGGCACTTGGAGCAATGAGGAGGCGCAAATCTTTGAACGTAACACCGCTGCTTTTGCTGAGGTTGATGCGGCACTTTGGAATTAACCCATGCGCCCAATCGCCTTGGACACCAACGCTTACGCTGCCTTCAAGCGTGGCGACGAGCAAATAGTCGCCGTGTTGCAGTACGCCCCCAGCATTATTGTGTGCGCTACCGTGTTGGGTGAGTTGTTGGGTGGCTTTGCTGCGGGGCAGCGGGAGAGCGCCAATCGCAGCGAGTTGTCGCAGTTTATTAACACGCCGCGCGTGAAAGTGGTTTCCAGTACTGCCGCCACCGCCGATCTATATGCACTTGTTTATGCAGCACTACGCCGCAAAGGCCAGCCCATTCCAACCAACGACCTGTGGATTGCCGCCAGTAGTTTGGAACACGGCACCGCACTGTTGACACTCGACGTCCATTTTCAAAGCATTGACGGCTTGCGCGCAGGGGCAAGCCTGGAGGATTTTATTCCTTAAAATTGACCAATCCCCCGCTAATCGGGATAATCCGCGCCTGTCAACCAACCTCGACTGGCCAACCAAGCAGATGCTTTTCAATTTACCGGTACGACGTTTTTTACAAGGCACTGAAAAAACCGAAGCACCGCAAAGCCGCTTCGGTGCATTGCAATGGGTTTTGACGCGCCCGTTGTACCGTTTTCAAACTTTCGACCTCGGCCAGGTTCCGCCCAAGAATCGCGCCCAGGCGCTGCGCCTGGAGCTGGCGCAATGGACGCCTTTTGCATGCAGTGGTTATTACGTGGGCTGGCATGGTCAACAGGCGCTGGTCTGGGGATGGGATGCGGACAAGGCCGGGCAGGCCATCACCGCGCAGGGGCTCAAACCGCAGCGCGTGCGCATCCTGCCCGAAACTGTCCTGCAAACGCCGTTTCAGGACGGCCTGTGCCTGACGCGCTGCCACGAAGGCTACGAAGGGCAGCTTTGGCGCGAAGCGCAACTTCAGCGCAACCGCTGGTGGCCGCACCTGCCGGCGCAGGACGAATGGCTGATGTTCCAGCGCGATGCGGGCGTCCCGCCCGGCGAGCAGCAAAGCCAGCCACCCGCGCCAAGAACAAGCCTGATGAACTTGCAGCCCTGGGTGAACGAAGCCGGATCGTCAGACGACAAAGCCGTGCAACTGGAGCGGCTGATAATCGCGCTGGGCATGCTTTTATTGCTGCTGCCCACGTTCTGGTACGGATTCGGTTCATACAATATGCGGCAGGCCACGGCGCAACTGCACGAGCAACAGGCGCAACTGCAACGCGAAGCAGAGCCGCTCATCCAGGCGCGTGGCCAGGCGCTGGATCACCTCATGCGCATCAATGCGTTGCGCGCCCTCGCCCCTTTTCCCGAGCAGCTCACCCTCATGGCAAAGGTTGCGGAAGTGCTGCCCCATGACAAGTCTTACCTCAAAGACTGGGATTTCCAGTCTGGGCAACTCAAAATTACCGTGGCTTCGGCCGGCGACATTTCTACCACCTTTCTGATAGGCGTGCTGCAACAGGCTGGCCCCTTCCGCGATGCGAAATCCCTGCCCGGGCGCGACGCCAAAAGCGTCACGTTTCAAATGGACGTCATCGGCAACTAACGTGCATGAAAAATAGACTCCTCCTCCCGATGAACATCAAGCCAGCTTTGAGTCTAAAATGAGCGCCATACTCTTGGAGAACGATCGTAGGGCGGATGAGCGTAGCGTTATCCGCCAAAGGGGATTCATGCGGCGGAAGGCGCTACGCTTTTCCACCCCACACGCTGCTGTGCGATTTTCACGATAAAAATGCTCGACAACTTCCTAAACCAATTGCGCAACAACTCCAGGCTACGCTGGGGCGTGACCTTGATCGTCGGCATCATCTGGCTGTACGGCATCCTCCTGCTGCGCGAAACCCTGCAAGAGCAAGAACAGCAACACCGCGCAACGGCCCAATCCATCACGCGGCTGCGCCTGCAACTGACGCAACCAGAATGGATAGCGCGGGTAGCGCCGGCCAGGGACATGGCCATGCAAATGGAAGGAAGGCTTTGGCAAGCGCCCACCTCCGGATTGGCGCAAGCCGCGTTTCAGGACTGGCTCAATGCGACCATGGTCAAAGTGGCTGTAACCCGCCCGCAAATAATCGTCACCGTGCTGGATGGTGCTGGCGCGAACAATCAAAACCAGGATATTGGCACAGCCACCCCATCAGACCTGTGGAAAATCAAGGCCAAACTGAGCTTCGATTTCAGTCAGGCAACCCTGCTCGACTTCATGGGCCGAATCGAAGGTAACGAGAAGCAGATCATTACCGGCGCACTCAACGTGCGCAAAGAACCCGCGCCCCGCGTCGAAATGGAGCTGTTTGGCTACTTCCAGAAACAGGCTGCCCCGGCAACCAAGCCCAAGGAGCTGGTACCGCTATGAACCTGCGTTTCGTTCACGACAACCTTTACCCGTTATTTGCCACCTTGGCCATCGTGGCTGCGGTAATATGCTGGTTTGGCGCGCCCGAGCCGGTGTCACCCAAGGCGTTTGCCGCCGCTGCCGAATCATGGAGCCTGCCGAAACTGGCAGAACATGACAGCAAAAAATCCATTGAGGCGATCAACGCGCGCAATCTCTGGGGTATCGTCGCGGCGGACGCACCCAAAGAACCGGAATGGCATGTGCTGGGCATCGCGATGAGCGGGGCGGAGCGTTTTATATTGTTATCCATTGAGGGCAAGCCTGCCGAAATGCTCAAAGTCGGCACCACGCTGCCGGATGGCGCGAAAATCGTGAAAATCGAAAAAGATCGCTTCTTCGTGATTACACGGGACCAGCAGAAACTCACCTATGGAATTTACCAACATGAACAAGCAAAATAGCGCGCACGGCCTGCTGGTATTGGTTAGCCTGTTACTGAATGCGTGTGTTGCCAACAGCCCCGTTATTCCCCCGCCGCTCGACCTACCGAAAAAAATTGCCGAGCACAGCACGCTGCAACAGGAAGACAAGCAGGCTCGCGAGCAGGCTATGCGCATCGGCGAAACGCCCAAGCCCCCGGTTCCTGAACGCCTGCAAACCGGTCAACCTGCCCCGCTGCCGGAGACCGTGACGGCGGAAGAGAAAGCCGACATCGCCCTCTCCTTCGAACAACTGCCCCTGCCCAATTTCATCCAGGTGGTGTACGCCGAGATCTTGAAAAAGAACGTTAACCTTGATCCCAAGGTGATAGAGCGCAAGGACCTGGTCACGCTGCGCACCGGCGAACTGCAAACGCCATCTCAAGTAGAAAACACTACCCGTCTGCTGCTCAAAAGTTACGGCATTGCCGTGGTAGATATCGGCGGCTTGGTACGTGTCGTGCCGGATAATGCCGCACTTGGCTATCTACCTGAGATTCGGCGCGGGCGCGCGTTACCGGAAACACCCCTTCCCTTGCGCCCAATTTTTCAGCTTGTGGAACTGGAAGCCGTGCGCAATACGGATATCGCCAGTTGGATTCGGCTAATGTTTGGCGACAAGATTAAATTGCAGGAAGACCCCGTGCGCAATGCGGTATTGTTGAATGGTACGACTGATGACGTGATGGCAGCGCTGGAAGCCGTCCAAATCCTTGATCAACCTTTGATGAAAGGGCGTCAAAGTTTTCGCATATCCCCGCTGTATTGGTCTGCCGACGAATTGGCTAAAAAACTAGCGGAAATTTTGCAGACGGAAGGCTATAGTGTGGGAGCAAGTGTGAGTGCCGGTTTTACCATGCCAATCACCCTGTTGCCGGTTGCCGCAGTAAACTCGATATTTGTCTTTGCCGTTAGCCCACAGATATTAGATCACGCCATCGCGTGGGCCAAGGAGTTGGACAAGCCCAATGAAAAAGGTGTAGGGCGTAGCTTCTTCACATATCAGGCACAGTACACCGATGCGCAAGCCTTGGCTGCTACTCTGGAGAGTCTCCTGAGCGGTGCTAAACCGGCGGGCGCAGCCGGAGCTCCTGCCACCGCCGCGCTTGCACGCGTGGTAGTGGACAAAGCAAGCAACTCCATTATCTTTCAGGGTAATAACGAGGACTACGGGCAGATTCGCAGCCTGCTGCAGGGCTTGGACAAACCCTCCAAGGAGGCGCTGATCGAGGTTACCGTGGCGGAAGTTGCTCTGAATGACAACTCACAGCTAGGCGTCGAATGGTTAATCAAGGAAGCCAGGCTGGATGGAACACAGATCATCGCCGGCACCCTCGGTGGGTTAGGCATCGGGGGCGCGGGTCTTAATTATCGCCGCATTGATAGCGCGGGGGACACACGCCTCCTGATCAATGCGCTGGCCAGCAGCAACCGCGCCACCATCCTTTCCAGTCCGCGTATTGTGGCACGCAACGGCGAAACCGCAACCATCCAGGTGGGGCAGGAAGTACCCATTATTACCAGCCAGCAGACCAGCCCGACAACAGGAAGCACGGGCAGCGTAATACAAACAGTGCAGTACCGCACCACGGGCGTCGTTTTGAACGTCAAGCCGGTGATACATTCGGGCGACCAGGTTGATCTCGATGTCACGCAGGAAGTCAGTTCGGCTCAAACCACCACAACCGGAGTGAACACCTCGCCGACCTTCAGCACCCGCAAGCTGCAAACCAAGCTTTCCCTTAAAAATGGCGCTACCGTGTTGCTCGGCGGACTCATCTCCAATAATAAATCCCAGGGTGATGCCGGCATCCCGTTACTGAAAGACCTCCCTCTGCTGGGACAGCTTTTTCGCACCGACACGGAGACAAGCAATCGTACCGAGTTGATCATCTTGATCACCCCTTATATCATCGCCGATGACAATGACGCGGTGGCGGTTACCGATGCGTTTCGGAAACAGCTGGGCGGGTGGGCAAAAGCGCAACCCAAGGCGGCACTTGATGCGGATAAAACCCGATAATTTTTAGTCTTGAGATATTGTGAATCAAGGGGTTGTAGGTCGGGTTTTAACCCGACCTGTGCTCGAATGGATTATCTGGGATAAAACGAAAACAAATACAGAAAACAAGTAGGTTAAAGAGAAATGTCACACAATTCATTTGATGCATACCGCTATGATGCCAATTTTGCGCTGAAGGTAACCCCGCTTCTGTGGTTGATTATTATCTGGTCAATCCATCACTCCTTGTTCTTGGCCATGTCGTCAATGGCCAAATCCGGCTATGTGTTTGGTGTTGCAAGGGATTATGCCGCCTCCGCGCCCATGCTGCTAAGCGACATACCGGGCGCTATAGTCTTATTCACCCGGCTCAACCGCTCACCGGGTGCGGGCGCAAAAATCCGCTGGCTCTGGCATCATGGAATAAAATTTTTGATACTGGGACTGCTTCTCAGCACTATGGCGACATTCAGTCACTACCCCGTTAAAATAATCGCCAACCCGGAAAACTTTGTGTTTTGGATTGCAGCGGCAAATATTGGATTTATTGCATATCTGTCGTTATCGCGCCAGGCCAGAGAAATTTTTGCCGATTTCCCGTCCCCCATTCAAGAGGCCGAAGATAACAAAGCGGCCAATAAATCATAACTGCCACCAGCTTTTAAAGGCCGAACATAACCATGTTGCAAAAATCTAAAAAAATCCTGGTCACCGGCGCGGATGGCTTCATCGGCTCTCACCTCACCGAAGAACTGGTCAGGCAGGGGCACGATGTGCGCGCTTTTGTGCTGTACAACTCCTTCAATTCCTGGGGCTGGCTGGATCACTCCCCCAAGGAAATACGTGACAGTCTCGACATCTTTACGGGCGATATACGGGATCCTTATGGCGTCAAAACAGCTATGCAGGGCTGCGATGTCGTGCTGCACCTCGCAGCGTTGATTGCTATCCCGTACTCTTACCACTCCCCCGACACCTATGTGGACACCAACATAAAGGGCACACTGAACATTGTCCAGGCCGCGCGCGAACTCGGGGTGGACAAGGTGGTGCACACCTCCACCAGCGAAGTATATGGCACGGCTAAATTTGTCCCGATTACCGAAGAACACCCCCTGCAGGGGCAATCTCCCTACTCCGCCACCAAAATCGGCGCCGACCAGATCGCCATGTCGTTTTACAACGCCTTTGACACGCCGGTTGCCATCATTCGCCCCTTCAACACCTATGGCCCGCGCCAGTCGGCGCGCGCCATCATCCCCACCGTGATCACCCAGATCGCCAACGGCCGGCGCAAGCTCAAGCTGGGCGCGCTGCATCCTACCCGGGATTTCAACTATGTCATGGATACTGTGCGTGGCTTTATTGCCGTGGCCGAATCGGAGAAATCGGTGGGTGAAGTCATCAACATCGGCAGCAACTTCGAGGTCAGCATCGGCGATACCGTGAAGATCATCGCCGAAGCCATGGGTGTGGAGATCGAGATCGAAACCGAACAGCAGCGCCTGCGCCCGGAAAAAAGCGAGGTAGAACGCCTCTGGGCGGACAACAGCAAAGCCAAAGCCTTGACCGGCTGGGAGCCAGCCTATGGGGGACGTGAAGGCTTCAAACGCGGTCTTGCAGAAACCGCCGCCTGGTTTGCCGACCCGGAAAACCTCAAACGCTACAAGGCGGATATTTACAATATTTAGAGGGGCTGAATAAGCCCTCCATTCGTGATATGAGCTTGTCGAACCGCATTATCAAAGATAACAAAAGCGGTATACCATGCGTAAGCTGATCCAACAGTATCATCACTAAGCCAGCCCATTCATGCCAGCCGATCAACCCCAAACAGAACTTGTAACGCAAATTCTGGCCGCGCTGCACCAGGTTTTGCCGGAAAAATCATCGCTTCCACTGCACGAACCCTCGTTCGGCGGCAACGAATGGACCTACGTCAAGGAATGCCTCGACACCGGGTGGGTCTCGTCGGTGGGCAAATTCGTTGACCGCTTCGAACAGCAACTGGCCGACTACACCGGCGTCAAGCGTGCCGTGGCCGTGGTCAATGGCACTGCCGCCCTGCATGTCTGCCTCAGGCTGGTCGGCGTGGAACAGGGCGACGAAGTGCTGATGCCCACCCTCACCTTCATCGCCACCGCCAACGCGGTGAGTTACTGCGGCGCGATCCCCCATTTTGTCGATAGCGAGGAAAAAACCCTCGGTCTCGATGCCGCCAAGCTGGCGGACTACTTGGCCGGCATCGCCGAAATCCGCCCGCAGGGTTGTTTCAACAAGGCAACCGGCCGCCGCATCAAGGCCGTGGTACCGATGCACGCCTTCGGCCATCCCGTTGACCTCGACCCGCTGCTGGAAGTATGCAACCGCTACCGGCTGGAACTAATCGAGGATGCCGCCGAATCCCTGGGCTCCTTTTACAAGGGCCGCCACACCGGCAACTGGGGCAAGGTTTCAGCGCTCAGTTTCAACGGCAACAAGGTCATCACCACCGGCGGCGGCGGCGCCATCCTCACCAACGACGAGGAGCTGGGCAAATTCGCCAAGCACCTCACCACCACCGCCAAGGTGCCGCACAAGTGGTTGTTCATTCATGACCAAATTGGCTACAACTACCGCCTGCCCAATATCAACGCCGCCCTGGGTTGCGCCCAGATGGAAGAGTTGCCCGGTTTTCTTGCCGCAAAACGCAAGCTGGCGCAGGAATACCGCCATGCATTTAAGGGAATAGAAGGCGCGCGTTTCTTTGACGAACCCGATTTTGCCCGGAGCAACTACTGGCTGAATGTACTGTTGCTGGACAACCGGTTCGCCCACCAGCGCGATGCGCTGCTGGATGCCACCAACAGCCGGGGCATCATGACCCGTCCGGCCTGGACGCTGATGCACAAACTGCCGATATTCGCTGGCTGCCCAAGCATGGATGTTTCGTTAGCGGAGAATCTCGAATCAAGACTGGTCAACATACCAAGCAGCGCAGTATTGGGTACAACAGAAAATATCTGCGCGACAGAAGCAAAACTATAGTGATCATTCGAAAAGGTAAGCAATGCTTGTGGGCGTAGTGAATTTGCTGAATGAGGGCAACTTGGCTGGAGCAGAGCAAGAGGTGCGGCAATTAATTGCGGATGCCAACCCTAATGTTCCGATAGATGCATTGATCCTGCTTGCAGAAATTCACCGGCAAAAAGGGGAATTCGTTCAGGCGGTTGAGGTAATCCACCATATACTGAACCAGCATGCGGCGTATCTTGATAATGCTCAGCTATGCAGAATATTGGCCTTTTCGTACAAATCGCTTGGCAAGTACGAAGAGGCGGAAAAAATTTACAGAAGGCTGGCCGCAATTGTTCCGGAAGATCTTAGCAGCTTGGCCAGCGTGATTGAATGCAAGATTGCTGGCAATCTCACTTTATCGCTTACCGAATTTGACAGCTTATCGGCGCAATTAAAGGACTATATTCACGAGCTTGGTCTTGATCACAATTACAAGAAGATACGCGCCTATCTGTTGGCCCGCAGCGGAAGGATTGGGGAGGCGCTTGAAGAGTATCTCCCCGCTTTTAGAGAATCAATTTCTCCGCATAAAGAAAAAGGAGAATGGTATGGCTTAAACCATGTCTTGAGTTCTGATTCTATATTGGGTCAATCTCAGCGATTTGGCTCAAACTTGGTAGCAGTTGATAAAGAGTTTGCCTACATTCGGAAAACGCTTCGGCTTGCAAAAGCGGATAGTGTCGTTGATGTCGGCGGCGCCGGCGGTCTATTTGCCGAGCGTTTGAGCAAATATGTTGAAAAAGTTACGCTTACCGACAGGTCGCCGGAGTTGGTTGCTGCTGCTCAAAACAATTTGAAATCTTCCATGAATATAAACTTCATGGTGTCTGATATTACCAGCCAAGGACTTGGCCTCACCTTTGACAAGATTCTAATGTCTAGTGTTACGCCAGCCTTTAAGTCGCAGCCGGCTTTACAAGCAGCAATCCATAATCTCGTTAGCGCCCTGAATCCGGGCGGGCGCTGTCTCGTGTCGAACAATTACGATATTTCTTCTGCGGAGATGTCGGTAAAGCATGCTTTTGAAAAGGCTGCACAGGAACCGTTACGTTGGCTCTATAAAACGATGTTCATAGCAGAAAATGTATTCTGGATAGATATTCCATTATTGGAGTCCATGATCAGAGAGTTGGATGTTGGCTCGTTCAAAATTCTCAATATGCGTTTGGGACAAGACAAACGCCGGATGTTTGATCTATTGATTACCAAGTATTAATCCGAAGAACGGAAACCCGCGCAATTCAGAAGGCGCGTTCATTACTCTTTTGGATGGACGAATCCTGTTTGTCTATAGCCCCCCAAACCATCGTGTTGACACAAACCCATTCTTTCTTGCCTCAAGTGGATGTTGCGATTTGCATCTTGATGCTGTAGCATCACATCATCAAATTAGATGCGGGCGTGATAATGAGAACTACGTTAGATATCGATGAGGATGTGCTGTTGGCGGCAAAAGAACTCGCCAGGTGTCAGAACTTATCGGCCGGGCAGGTCGTCTCTCACCTGCTGCGGCGGGTGTTGACGGGGCAGCCGGGAAGTTCCGCCACATCAGAAAATGCGGGTTCGGAACCTCGAACCATCGCGGGTTTTCGCCCTTTCCCTGCGGGTAAGGCTGTCGTGACGAATGATTTGGTCAATCGCCTGCGTGAAGCTGAAGGCGTGTAATGCGTGCGTTATTGGACGTCAATGTTTTGATCGCACTGCTTGATGGCAGCCATATACATCATGGCTTGGTAACGGATTGGCTTGGTAAACATATTGATGAAGGTTGGGCTTCGTGCCCGATAACTCAAAACGGATGTATTCGAATTCTTTCTCAACCGGGCTATCCCAACACTGTTCCTGCCGCACAAGTGGCAGGGCGGCTAACAGAAGCGACCCAGCATCCGTCTCATGTTTTTTGGCCGGATTCCACCAGCCTGCTGCATCCCGGCTGCCTGATATGGGAGAAGGTTCTGAGTTCCCGGCACGTAACCGATGTTTATCTGTTGGCTCTCGCCGTCCGGCAAGGTGGAAGATTTGTTACGTTGGATCGCGGCATCCCTCTTGATGCTGTTGGCAAGGCGTTGCCCAAGCATCTCGTAACACTCTCGTAATGCTTCACGGGCTTCCTTGCACAGTCGAATTGAACCGGCATGAGCGAACACAGATAAAGTGATGATGGAATCCGAAATTACGCTGACGCTCAACCACAAAAAAGGAAATCCGCGCAATTCAGAAGGCGCGTTCATTACTCTTTCGGATGGGCGAATCCTGTTTGCCTATAGCCGTTATGACGGGAACAGCTGGAACGATAATGCGCCTGCCACCATCTCGGCTATTTATTCCGGCGACGAAGGGCGATCCTGGTCGGCAAGACGCCGGGTGCTGGTGCGCAACGAGGGCGGTTTTAACGTCATGAGCCCATCGCTGCTGCGCTTGCATAGCGGCCGGATTGCCCTTTTTTATCTGAGAAAAAATCATCTGCACGATTGCACTCTGCTGATGCGCACCTCGGCGGACGAGGGGATGACATGGAGCGAACCCTCACACTGCATTGCTGCACCGGGATATTTTGTGGTTAACAATGATCGCGTTATCCAGCTTGGCAATGGCCGCATCGTGATTCCTGCTGCCTACCATCGCCCCACTAAAACAGGCCGGATCGAGGCACAAAATGAAGCGGATTGGCGCGCAATAACATTGTTTTATTACTCGGATGATGAAGGGGAAACCTGGCATGAGTCTGACGACTGGTGGGGGTTGCCGGTCAGAAACAAATCCGGTATGCAGGAGCCAGGCTTGGTTGAACTGAAAGACGGCTCGCTCTATGCGTGGGCGCGCACCGACACCGGCAGGCAGTGGGAAATGTCCTCCAGCACCCGGGGCAGGACGTGGACTCCGCCACAGGCATCAAAATTTCTTTCACCCTGTTCCGCGTTGTCCATCAAGCGGATTCCGGCGACCGGCGACTTGCTGGCCGTGTGGAACGATTACAGCCGACGCTGGAAGCTGGGGAAATTTTACTTGAAATCCAGTTGGGGCCGCACACCGCTGGTTGCCGCAATCAGCGGCAATGAGGGTCTGACCTGGAAGCATCATAAACTGCTGGAAAGCGATCCACGCCGGGGATATTGCTACACCGCGATCCATTTTTCCGGCGATGCGGTTCTGCTGGCGTATAATTTTGGCGGAGTGGGCGGCGGCGTATTGCAGGATCTTTGTATTCGCAGACTGACACTGGAATATTTGTACTCCAACGAACCGACCTGAGAGTTATGGCAAAACGAAAAATTTGCATCGTCACCGGCAGCCGGGCCGAATAGGGTCTGCCATTATGGGAGATGAAGTGACATGACGAATATAGTGAAAATAGAAAATCTAAAAGAGCTGATCATCGAGATAAGAGGGCTGAGCTTTTTGCTTGATAGTGATATAGCTCAAATCTATGGGGTTGAGACGAGAGATATCAATAAAGCCGTTACAAATAATCCTGATAAGTTCCCTGCTGGATATATCATCGAACTTTCTAAGGCTGAAAAAAATGAACTGGTGGAAAATTTCCACCGGTTCGACAAGCTCAAGCACTCAACGGTAAATCCAAAAGCGTTTGCCGAAAAAGGGCTGTATATGCTTGCCACCATCCTGAAAAGCTCCCAGGCAATACAGGCAACGCTTTCCATCATAGAGACTTTCTCAAAAATCAGAGAGCTGTCCAGAAGCATCAAAGAGTTATCAGCAGTTCAAGATAAAGCCGAACAAAAATCACTCATGCAAAAGAGCGGGGAGCTAATTGCCGAAATTTTCGACGACGATTTGCATACAAGCGACACGGAAACATCAATCGAACTGAACTTCGCGGTTCTGAAGTTCAAGCACACGATAAAGAAGAAAAACCAATGAGAAAAATTTGCATCGTCACCGGCAGCCGCGCCGAATACGGGCTGCTGTACTGGCTCATGAAGGAAATTCAGGCTGATCCTGAATTGCAGCTTCAGATCATTGCCACGGGCATGCACCTGTCGCCGGAATTCGGCTTGACCTACCAGGCGATTGAGGCGGATGGTTTTGCCATTGATGCCAAAGTGGAAATGCTATTGTCCAGCGATACCGCCGTTGGCATCGCCAAATCCATGGGGCTGGGCATGATTGGTCTCGCGGATGCGCTCGACCGTTTGCGCCCGGACATTCTGGTGGTGCTGGGAGACAGGTTCGAAATACTGGCAGCAAGCCAGGCGGCACTAGTGGCCAATATTCCGATTGCACATATTTCCGGCGGTGAGATTACCGAAGGAGCGATTGACGATAGCATCCGGCATGCCATCAGCAAATTGTCGAATTTCCATTTTGTGGCCGCCGAGAGTTACCGTAAGCGCGTAATCCAGATGGGAGAGTCTCCGGAGCGGGTGGTCAATTGCGGCGATCCGGGGCTGGATAATTTCGAGCGCCTGAAGCTGCTGTCAAAAAAGGAGCTGGGAGAGTCGCTCGGGTTTCAGCTGTCCGCCCCGACATTCCTGGTGACGTATCACCCGGCAACATTGGGTCATGTCGCGCCGGAAAAAGGCATGGAAGAGCTTATCCAAGCGCTGGACCGCTTTCCGCAGGCAAAAGTAATCCTGACCAAACCCAATGCCGATGCAGGGGGAAGAATCCTGTCCAGAATGGTCGATGCCTACGCGGCCGCAAATCCTGAACGGGTGCTTGCCGCTACCTCGCTTGGGCAATTGCGCTACCTCAGCGCGATGCGGCATTGCGATGCGGTGGTGGGCAATTCCTCCAGCGGCATCGTAGAGGCGCCCGCCATCAAGAAGCCAACCGTCAATATCGGTAACCGGCAAACGGGCCGGTTAATGGCCGAATCCATTATCAATTGCCGCGAAGATGCAGATGAAATTGCCCAAGCAATTGCCTTGGCGCTTTCCGATGAGTTCGAACGCAAGCTCGCGGAAACAGAGTCGCTTTACGGAAACTGCGATGCCTCGGCGCAGATCAAGCGTTACCTCAAGGAGGTTTCACTCGGCAGTTCCTCCGCCAAACATTTTTATGATTTGCCCGGTTGAGGCCGAATGATGCCGCAACCGTCTTATCGCATCGGCGGGGAACTGGAAATCGGCCTGGAGCAACTCGCGGCCCCCGTCTTGCGCCACGAGCTGACTCTGCCAAAACCTTTTCTGCTTTGGGCCGATACCGGTCGCTCCGCGATCCATCTGGCGCTGCAGGAAATTATCCGACAGGGCGGGAAAAAACAAGCCTGGCTGCCTGCCTATTGCTGCCCGTCCGTTATTGCGCCATTTGCCGAACTGGAATTCGCAATCCGATTTTATTCAATGGGGCCGGACCTGCAATCCCCGGCAGGTTTGCCGCCAAATCTGGCCGATGGCGAGACGTTCCTGTTTATCCATTACTTTGGTTTCAGGAATAGACCAATAATAGATTGGCTGAATTCGATGCCCGGAAATGGCGGTGCCTTCGTACTGGAAGATTGTGTGCAGGCTAGCCTGAACAGCAATGTCGGGGATATCGGCGATTATGCCTTTACCAGTTATCGCAAGTTTCTGGCGCAGCCGGATGGTGCATTGCTGGCCAGCAACACGCCTTGCGAAAGCCATGTTGGCAAGGCCGATGAGGCGTTTGTATCCGGCCGGTTTGTCGGAAAATTGCTGCGGCAATTTGCCCCGGACGAGATGTTCCTGCATTTATTTAAGGATACGGAAAAACGTCTGGATGCCGCTATCCATCCCGCCGAAATATCCTGGCTATCCGGTTATCTGATGGAGCGTAATGACATTCCTGCCATTTGCCAGGCGAGAAGGAGAAACTGGGAGGAGATGCATCAGCACCTGGCAAGGGAAAATTTGACCGGAAAATGGCTGACGCCGCTCTTTAAGGAATCACTGGACAACGGGGAAACCCCCCTTGGATTGCCTGTTTTGGTGCATAATGACCAACGGGATAAACTGCGTAATTATCTTCGGACGAAAAGCATTTATTGCCCGATTCACTGGCCTCTGGATCATCTCGCGCAACAGCAGAAAGATTTGTTTCCGGCAGAAAGCTCACTGAGCAGCTCAATGCTCACCCTGCCCATTGACCAGCGGCTGGGCGCAGAGGCGATGGATTATTTTGTTGAATGCCTCAAAGATTTTTTTAATACCCAATCCACATGACAAACAGAGTATTTATTATTGCCGAAGCCGGCGTCAACCATAACGGCTCTTTGGACATGGCGCTGCAGCTGATCGATGCCGCTGCCGAAGCGGGTGCCGATGCAGTAAAGTTCCAGACCTTCAAGTCCGAGGCGGTGATCAGCCGCTTTGCCGTAAAAGCGGAATATCAGGCAAAAACCACGGGCGGCGATGAAAGCCAGCTTGAAATGGTCAAAAAGCTCGAACTCGACGGTGCGGCGCACCGCGCATTGGTTGCGCACTGTGCAAAACGTGGCATTCAGTTCCTCTCCACGCCCTTTGATCTGCAAAGTGTGGACCTGCTGGTGGATGAGCTCGATGTCCCGATGCTGAAAATACCTTCCGGTGAAATCACCAATGCCCCTTTATTGCTGAAAATTGCCCGGACGGGCAAACCGGTGATTCTTTCCACCGGCATGAGCACACTTGGGGATGTCGAGCAGGCATTGGGCGTGCTCGCTTTTGGCTACACCCAGTTGGATGCGCGACCTTTCCACAACGATTTCATGCAGGCGTATTTTTCCGGTGATGGACAGGAAGCGTTGCGCGAAAAAGTCACCCTGCTGCACTGCACGACCGAATATCCAGCGCCGGTAGGAGAAGTCAACCTGCGGGTCATGCAAACCATGAGCCACGCATTTGGGCTGCCTGTCGGCTACTCGGATCATACCGAGGGCATTACGATTCCCGTGGCCGCAACAGCGCTGGGCGCGACGGTCATTGAAAAACACTTCACCCTCGACCGCAGCCTCCCCGGCCCCGACCATAAAGCCTCCCTCGAACCGGAAGAGCTCGCGCAAATGGTGAAGGCCATACGCCAGGTGGAAATGGCGCTGGGGAACGGCTCCAAAATTCCTGCGCCATCCGAGCGCAAAAATATGGCCATTGCCCGCAAGAGTATCGTTGCGGCCAGAGACATCAAGGCAGGGGAAGTGCTGAATGAAGAGAATCTGACCACCAAGCGACCGGGAAGCGGCATGAGCCCACTGTTTTATTGGGATGTCATGGGGGCGTCTGCCCAGCGGGATTACCAGCAGGATGAAGCCATTTAGTCATGCAGGTCTCCCTTGATGCCGCATTGGCGTTTTTTCATCGCCTCCCCGAGGCCCGCCAAGCGCCCTCCCTGCACCCCGCTTACGCACAGGCTGATGCGGCGAGAGCAAGCGAACTGACCCCCGTTTTTTTTGTTTATCAGAACGGGGACAATTTTTTTTATCACGCCTATCATCTCGCAGCGGTTCCCGGTACGGCCTATCGTGATATCCAGTCCCCTTATGGTTATGGTGGGCCGGTCGCCACAGTTGACGATCAGGCGTTTCTTGCCGAAGCCTGGCAGGCTTATTCAAGCTGGTGCGAGGAGCATCGAGTGCTGGTGGAGTTTGTCCGCTTTCATCCATTGCTTGAAAATTGGCGGTTTTTTTCCGGCGAAGCGGTGGCCGACCGGGAAACGGTATGGGTCGATTTGAAATTGCCCGATTTGTTGGCCAGCTATGAGGTGCGCGCGCGTACGGCAATTCGCAAGGCGGTTAAGCGGGGTCTTAGTGTCGAGTGGTGGGCTGCAAAGCGCTTTCATGAAGCCTTCCAGCCCTTGTATTGCGCAACCATGGAAGGGCTGAAGGCGAGCAGCTTCTATTTTTTTCCCCCTGAGTACTTCAGCAGGCTCGCCCAATGGGATGGAGTACACTACGCGGTCAGTCTGTACGAGGGCAAGGTTGTCGCGGCCGCCATTTTTCTGCAAGGCACGGATATTCTGGAATACCATTTATCGGCTGCCGATGAGGTGGGCAAAAAATTCGGTGCAACCAATTTGCTGCTCCACGAAGCGGGGCTATACGGCCAGCGGGCGGGATGCAGCCGACTCCATTTGGGCGGAGGCGTCAATGCGGATGCTAACAATTCGCTCCTGTTTTTCAAGTCGGGTTTCTCGGATCAGCGTGCATCCTTTAAAATAGGCCGGAAAATTCATAATCCGGCAGCTTATCTGGAGATGAAATCCCAATGGCAGGCAAGAACAGGTCGCGACAGCAACCGGGTGATGTTTTACAGAGAAAATTAGGGGGCGCTTAATGAGTTGGGATCCGGTATGGGAAAAAGTTTTTAGCAGCCAAGCCTGGGGCAAGTATCCGGGAGAAGACTTGATACGCTTCGTTGCGCGCAATTTCTATGGCGCACCGGATCGCAGTGCGGTGAAGTTGCTGGAGGTGGGTTGCGGGCCGGGCGCCAATCTATGGTTCATGGCGCGCGAAGGTTTTACGGTTTATGGCATCGAGGGCTCTCAAACCGCCGTTGACCAGGCGCGCGCGCGGCTGGATGCCGAATGCCCCGGCTGGAAAGGGCAGCTTTGGTGCGGTGATATGGGCCGGATTCCCATGGAGGATGGTTTTTTCGATGCCGTGATCGACAACGAGGCGGTGTACTGCAATGCCTATGAAACCTCACGGCACATCTACCAGGAAATGGCGCGTGTCACGCGCAAGGGCGGCAAGCTGTTCGCACGCACTTTCGCGCAGGGCAGCTGGGGAAGTGATACCGGCGAAAAGCTTGGGCACAATGCCTGGCGGGTCGCCGAAGGGCCACTGCTGAACAAGGGGTATGCCCGTTTTACGAATGACAGCGAGATTGAGGATCTTTTTCAGGGATTTGGGATTCAGGAGGTAGAATTGCTGACCAGAACCATGGCAAACCGTACTCATGAAGTTAAGGAATGGGTCATTCTGGGAGAGAAAGTCTGATTTCACCGTCTCGTTCCATTTCTCGTTAAAAAGATGATTTTGGAGCGTTCGCTGATCCAATATAAATCCGGCCAGATTGTTCATCGCCTGCTTGACAAGTGATGTTATGGGCAATACTATGAAAACATGAGTACAGCCACAAAATTACTCGAAGCCATGCGCCGCAATCCGCTGGATTGGCGCATTGAGCAGCTTCAGACGGTGGCGCGCAAGCTCGGTATGTCTATCCGGTGTGAGGGTGGCAGTCATCATGTGTTCTCGCACCAAGAAGTGCCGGACATCGTGAGCGTCCCGGCGCATCGTCCCATCAAGCCAGTGTATGTGCGTCAGTTCGTGGCGCTAACCGATAAGGTTAAGGAGTCTCAAACATGAGCGATCAAGTCAAGAAAATTCCCCGCATTGTTCCACCGTATCCGTTCGAGGCGTACTCGCACATCATCAGCCCGCTATCCGCCGAAGAGGGCGGCGGGTTTCTGATTACCTTTCCAGATATTCCCGGCTGCATGTCCGATGGCGAAACCGAAGCCAAGGCGGTAAAAAATGGTCGCGATGCTTTCGTGGCGGTTGTATCGGCATTGCATGACATGGGTCGGGAAATCCCTGCGCCGTTATTCAGCCCGGATGATGCGACAGCGCCAAGTGCCTCTGGGAAATTTGTCGCGCGCGTGCCAAAGTCCATCCACGCCAAGCTGGCTTCCCGTGCCAAGACTGAGGGCGTGTCCCTTAATACGCTGGTGTTGACCTTCATCGCCGAGGGATTGGGACGACAGCATCACGCATAACTGGAACAACGAAGTCATGCAACAGTTGGAGGGCGTGTTGGAGCGGATACGTTGTATTATCACCCTCTGATGGAACTACTAGCCATTCCACCAGATTGTCAAAGAACGACAACCAAGTGGCTGGTTATCCCCCAGCACCTCTCCCGATGGGGGAGGGGGAGTAAACATTAAAGACCATCACAGCCTATGAAAAACTGGAAACAAACCCTCCTGCCGCCTTCGGCCAGCTTGCGCGATGCGATTGAAACCATCGACGCGAGCGCCACGCAAATCGCATTGGTGGCCGATGGAAGCCAGCGGCTGCTCGGCACCGTGACGGATGGCGATATACGCCGCGGCATTCTGCGCGGCGTTACGCTGGACCAATCCATCGACCGGATAATGAATACCCAGCCCACCGTGGCACGGGCGGACGAACCGCGCGAGCAGGTGCTGGCGAACATGCAGCGCAAGCAGTTGCATCGCATCCCGGTTGTGAACGAGCAAAATCAGGTGGTGGGCATCGAGTTTCTGGAAGAGCTGATCCAGCCGCATCTCAAGGAAAACTGGGTCGTGCTGATGGCTGGCGGCCTGGGTAGCCGATTGCGCCCTTTGACCGACGATTGCCCAAAACCCATGCTTAAAGTAGGCAACAAGCCACTGCTGGAAACCATCCTGGAGAATTTTATCGAGTATGGCTTCCGGCATTTCTTCATCTCCGTTAACTACAGGGCTGAAATGGTCAAGGATTATTTCGGCGACGGCTCGCGCTGGGGTGTGGAAATTCGTTACCTGGAAGAAGACCAAAAGCTGGGCACGGCGGGCGCGCTCAGCCTGCTGCCGCAAAAGCCCAAAGCCCCGCTGCTGGTCATGAATGGAGATGTGCTGACCAAGGTCAATTTCCGCCAACTGCTCGACTTTCATACCAGCCATTGCTCGCAAGCCACCATGTGTGTGCGCGAATACGATTTTCAGGTGCCCTATGGCGTGGTGAGGATAGATAACCACCGCATCACCGGCATCGACGAAAAACCCGTACAGAGGTTCTTTGTCAACGCCGGCATCTACGTGCTGGACCCGGAGGCATTGAATGCCATCCCTGCCGGTTACTTCGACATGCCCACGCTCTTTGAAACATTGATTGCCAAAGGCGAGGAAGCCGTGGTTTTCCCGATCCGGGAATACTGGCTGGACATCGGGCAACTGGCCGACTACGACCGCGCCAACGGTGAATTCATGCAGGTGTTTGCATGACCAACGAAAAGCCGTATTGATGAGACTAACCCCGACACAACACCAATGCATCCTCCAGGCAACGCACCGGAATTTTGGCGCGGATGCAAATGTATGGCTGTTCGGCTCGCGCGTGGATGATGCGCGGCGCGGGGGGGATATCGATCTGTATGTGGAAACGGCTCGGGCGAGCACGCTTGTGTCGGTATTGCAATGCAAAATCGCACTTGAAGAGGGCCTGGATTTGCATGTTGATCTTGTGGTAAAAGAACCGGGAAAAAACAAGCCGATTTACCAGATAGCAAAGAAACAAGGTATTCAATTATGACCGTACATATGTACCTGATAGCCAGGCAGCTCGCTCACTTGCAGCGGATGCGCGAATATCTTGACCACTCGGTTCGGCGCTGCGAGCAAATTTTTCCTGTATCGAACTGGAGCGCGTTGAGTTTGGAACAGCACGAAACACTCGCGGCTTTTCGGGTGAGGTTCAGCGAGTTTCAGGAACATCTCGGCAAGGCCATGAGAGCGGTTGCCATTGAAGAAGAAGTCGAAGTGGAACGCTTTGGTTCGGTGCTTGCCTTTATGGAAAAACTCGGCGTGCTCGAATCGGTGGAGCGTTGGAAAATCATTCGTGAGTTAAGAAATGCCGTAAATCACGAGTATGAAGAAGACACCGACCGACTGACACAATTTTTTGTGGAAATGATTAACGCTACTCCGGAGTTGTTTGCATGCCACCAGAAATTACTGGTTTTTTGTCGCGAAGCCTATGGAGTCAAACCGGAATGACCGCAAGGGAAAGTTGCATGGCTTTAAGCTACCCGGCAGATCGGAAAAAATGGCCGGACATCGGGCAACTGGCTGATTATGACCGCGCCAACGGTGAGTTCATGCAGGTATTTGCATGATCAACGGCAAATCCGTGCTCGCCATCATTCCCGCGCGTGGCGGTTCGAAAGGCGTGCCGCGCAAGAACGTTCGTGATCTTGCCGGTAAGCCGCTGATTGCCTGGACCATCGAGGCGGCGAGAAAATCCGCCTATATCGACCGCTTGGTGCTGTCTTCCGATGATCCGGAAATTATTGAAGTGGCACGATCTTGGGGATGCGAAGCACCCTTTGTGCGGCCAGCCCATCTGGCGCGGGACGCTACGCCGGGCATTGATCCGGTGCTGCACGCGCTGACGGAATTGCCCGGCTATGATTACGTGGTGCTGTTGCAGCCCACCTCGCCGCTGCGCACTGAAGAGGATATAGATGGCTGTATCACCCGCTGTGAGGAAAAAATGGCGTCGTCCTGCGTATCGGTAACGGAACCTGCCCATCACCCGCAATGGATGTTTACCCTGGACGATGCGGAAGCGTTGCTGCCAATTTCTGAGCAACGAGGGGTGCGGCGGCAAGACCTACCTGCAGTGTATGCGCTGAACGGCGCGGTATATGTCGCGCGGACTACATGGCTTGTCGAAATAAAGAATTTTTTGGGTGAGGGCACACACGGATTTGTGATGCCTCTTTCCCGCTCAATTGATATTGATACCGAGCAGGATATCGCCTTCGCGACCTGCCTTTTGCAACGAAAACAGGAAAACCCATGAAGCTGACCGTCATTGAAGAGCTGAAAAAAGCCAAACCCAAGCGTCGCCCCGCTATCCTGCACAAAATCCACGACAGAAATGTGGCGTTTTTCAAAAAGCGTAACCCGCCCCTGGGCGAAGCGCTGGAAAACATGGGAACGGCCGGTTTTCTGTTGCGCTTCAACGATGAATTTCTCGACATCATCGAGCAACGCACCAACCAATGTGCGCATCCGCCCGGCAAATTGCTGGAATACATTGAGACCGTGGCGAGCTTGCATCACAGCGGCTGGATCGACAAGATGGAGGTGTTGCACCGAATGATGGGCGAGCATGAACACGGCTTGATCTTGAAATCTTTTTACTTCAGTCTGCTCGAATCGCTGCCACAGGTTCCAGAGCGGATGCGATCAGGCATCATCCAGTTGCCGAAATTTCCCGACGGGCGGCGTTTTTCTGGCTCCACCGTGTTTCTGGGCGCGCTCACCGGGCTGCATATCGTGCATTACCTGAATACCACTGAGGTGCGCGATATCTTCATCATCGAGCCGGATATCCATAAATTTGGCCTGTCCTGCTGGTTTGTCGATTACCCGGCCATCGAAAAAAACTTTGGCCGGCTGGTGCTGCATGTGGGCGAAGAAATGCCGGAAAGCCCGCTGGATTTCCTGATGGGCGCTTCACCCGTTGTTGCGGGCGTCTGGCTGCGCATGCTGCCGATCTATTCCTCGCCTTTTTTCGACGAAGTGATCGCGCGCACCAACCTGCGCTGGCGCACGATCCATGAAGTGATAGTGCCATTCGATCGTGAGTTGCGCAACCTCGGTTATGGCGCCGCCAACCTGCGCGCCGGTTTTCCCATCCTGAGCAAGACCCCGCAGTTATCCGAAAATTGCCGCATCGCCGTGGTCGGCAGCGGCCCCTCGCTGGAAAATGACATCCCCTGGCTCCAAGCCAACCGTGACAAGCTCATCATTTTCGCGGTTCACTCATCGATACGGGTGCTGCGCAAACACGATATCCAGCCGGATTTTCAGGTGACGCTGGACACCGAATTGCTGGAAGACTTGCCCAAGCTGCAGCTTGATCCCGAAATTCCTTTCATCGTCTATTACAAAATTGACCCGCGCGCGATCGAAGGTTTCAAGACGGTGCTGATGCTGTCTGAAGTCAACAAGGCTAACGCGGTTAAATTCAAAACCGTAATCTCCAGCACACACCCCACCAGCGGCAACACCGCCGTGGCGGCAGCCCTGTTCATGCGGGCGAAAGTGACCTATCTGATCGGCCTGGATCTCGGCTTTCGCGATGCGGAGCACAGCCACGCCAGCGGCACCTGGCACGATGACGACGAAGGTGCGGGGCATGGCGACACCAAATGGCGCGACAACATTCTTGTCAAAGCGAATTTTGAAACAGCGGAAGGCGAAATCTACACGCATGCCTATTACAATTATTCGCGCTTCGCCATTCAGAATGCATTGATCGGCATTACCGATGAACGCAAGGTCTACAATCTCTCCGACGGGGTGTATATCGAGGGTGCTGAACCGCTTCGCAGCAAAGATATTGAGCCGCTCCCCGCCTACTCCGACCGCAAAAATGATCTGCGCGCGATCCAAGGTGCCTTCGTGAGCGGTTCACAAGATGTTTGGGAGCCTTACGAAGCAAGCGGCGAAACGGTATTGCGCGAGATGCGCGAAACCCTGCTGAAGGCGCTGACAGCCAACAAACCGGACTGGGGCAGTTTCGCCAAATCTCTGGATACTGCGACGGGAATTATCATGCATCAACACCTCACCCGGTATCCGGGCGATCTTCGTATCGAAGTATTTGGCCGATTGATATTGGATCTGTTATCCGACTGGTTTCGCGCCATGGTCTTCACGCGCACCCAGGCAGAATTCAACACCGGCTATAGCGCCGGCCTGAAACAACTCGGCGCGGTATTGGAGCAGCTCAAATGGCCTGCAGAAATTGACTTTGATCGCAACGCAACTACTACACCGAGGCCAGAATCGGATAATGCGTAGCAAATATGCAACAAGTGCAGCTTGGTTGCTGATTGTGCTTGACAATACCCAAGTGACTTGTTGATAATCCTGACAGCTCCGGCAATTGTGTTTGGAGCACTTAGGCTCGGCATTACTGACGCGTCGTTAATTATTGTGTCGAGTTCAAGGTATACCCACTTAGTGTTTTTAAGCTGTAACAAATTTTATGGAGAACAAATAATGATATTCCAAAGAAAAAACAAAATGATTTGTCTGGCAATTGCGGCTGCTTTTGCCGGCAGCGTCGGGGTTGCGAATGCAGCGCTGAACAATGATGGCGCAACATATACTGCACCAAAAGTGGCGAGCGAAACCCCAATAACAGGGATTACGTTTACTACCGCCGGTGGGAATTTTAATGCCGGCGGGGCAATGACAAGTTTTGCTCCAACAGCAGGGCAAAGTTTGATGGTAAATGTCACGCTTAACAATGGTGCAAAGTTTACCGGGGCTCCAGCATTGAATTGCTCGTCTGTTACTGGTGGTGTTTCAGGAAGTACCGCCGTTTTGAACTTGGGCGGTGCAAATTCTAACAATGCCGTATTCACTTTGGGTTCTGGCACATACGCCAATACTTCAATGCTGGCCGCATCTGGCTGCTATATTACCCCGAATGGCATTTCCGTCACAGGCGCGCACAATGCTGTGAATATGTCCATTACCTACACTTATGGGACGCTGGCTTCTTCTACGGTCAACGGCACTTACATTGATTTTGCCAGCGGCCTGAAAGTAACAGCAGAACTTGGCAATAACGCAGTCGCTCAAGTTGGCAGTGGTTTTGTTACCCTGACTGGCGCGGCCACCTCATTGTCGGCAGGCAACATCGCTTGGATGTCTAAAAACTCTGCAGTCATGAACGGGGGCGATGGCACAACTGCTATAACACTGGTTGATGTTATGGGTGTGGGTTCCGGTTCCATCACAGTGGCAGGTGCATCCCTCGCTGCAACCAAGGTGACTGGCGGCGTTTGGCTGCAAACCGTGGCTTCCGGCGTATGTGCTTCTGGTATCGGCATTCTGTCAACAGCAGTAGCAGGCGGGGTTACTCCGATCACATTTAGCGGATTGGACGCTTCCGCCATGTCGGGTGGTATGAACGTTTGTATGAAATTTGACGGAACAACGGCTATCCCTGCGGGCAGTATCACTGCTCAGGTGGGTGGTACCGCACTTTCCGGCTATAGCCTGTCTGCACCAGCCGCCACAACCCTGATAGAAATTACCCGCAATGGTACGACCTTGGTTGCGCCGCTTGTCAATGTGCCAGCTGGCTGGATCAGCCGCCTGGTGTTGACCAACCGTGGTCCCGCTGCCACTTACACGGTGAGTGCGGTGAGCGAAACAGGAACTACAGTAACCCTGACAGGTGCCGCTTCGTCTGGCACTATCGCCGCAAGCTCTACCACTGTGGTCGATCTGGATACGTTGATGACCACCGTTGGCAACGCTCGTGGCAGCTTGCAAGTGACGATTGCAGGCACTAGTTCCAACATCGATGGTCTGTACCAGTTGGTGAATGCCGCAACGGGCAATCTCAGCAACTACACGCTGATCAGCAAGTAAAGCCTGAAGCGGGGTTTTTCTCCGCATAAGGTTGCAAGACAAGAAGGGGGCGCAAGCCCCCTTCTTTTTCGCCAGAATCCGGTGTTCAACCCGTTGATCTCCCAAAAAAACGCCTCGCAAGGGTGACAAGATTTACGTTGCCTTTGAAAGGATCGGATTTCTTGGTGGCACGACAGGCATCACGCAATATCAGTCGTCCGAGCCGTACAAAAGAGCGGCGCAAATCGCTCTCTTTCGTTATATAATTCCTCTTCAAAATAGTGCGTTTGCTCAAAATGATAGTGCGGTTAACTCGTCTGAAACCTCTTGCACCTTACTTCTTGATTGGTTTGGTTGCCCTGCTCGGCCACGGTCTGTTGCTGTTTAACGATGGCATCTACTTTGATGACTGGATATTGCAACCCATGCTTGCCGAGAGCAACTGGAGCGAGCTGCAAAGCTGGTTTTCCCAGATGGGCTTGCCATTTCCACCCTATATATACTGGGGTGTGAAACTGGCTGGAGGCTATTATCAAGCGGTCGCTTTGCTTGCAAAATTTTTTTCCGCTGTTCTGATTTATAATATTTGCCTACGCTTTAGCTGGGTAAACCGCTACGAGGCGTTGGGCATTGCCTTGTTGAGCCTGGTTTATCCGGCCTATCAGGTCGCGGCTACTTTCTGCAACCTGACATACGAATTTTATTATTGTTTGTTTCTGCTCGCGGCGTGGCTGCTGCTCCGAACAGAACAGATAAAAGATCATAATGGCCTGGGGCTGCTTGCGCGCCTGCCGCCGCTGCTTCTGTTTTTCATCGCCTTCAACCTCAATTCGCTGTTGGTTTTTTATTTCTCCTTTTTGCTGCTGCTGTTTTTGTACCTCAAGCAAGCTCGCCAGATTTCCTGGCTTGCCGCTGCTAAAACATGGTTACCCCGTTACGCCGATTTTATTCTGCTACCGTTCGCGTACTGGATCGGCAAAAAAGTATTTTTTCCCACTCACGGACTGTATGCAAACTATAACGTCATCAAGCTAAACTTGGCTTCGATCGCGGACAACCTGCTGACGTTTATCATGACAGCAGGCTACGCCCAAGTGGAAGCGTCTGTTGCCCGTCTGATGGGGCAGCCTATTTTGTGGTTTCTGATTCTGGTGGGTATCTATCTGGCTTATGCCAAATTTATGAGAAAAAAAGACAGCTTGGCGCTATCTCATTTTCAAATCGAACAGCTATCCCGCAAGACAAAATGGATATTCCTGTATGGGGGGGGGCTGCTGTTGAGCGGCATCTTCGCTTACTCGGCGGTCGGTTTGTCGCCTACGCTAAGTGGGTGGAATACCCGGCATGCCATATTGGTCGGCTTGCCCATGGCGATACTGATCGTTGCGGCGCTAAGGCCTATCTGGATCAACGGGCTCTACCACGAAACGGGAAGCTTCGACTCAAGGGTGGTCAGCGTCCTGATCGGGGGCTCCTTGCTCGTCGCCTTTACGTTATCGACCATTAGCTACTATGTCGGCTGGCAGGCGCGCGCCATCAAGGATCGGGCGATCATGACCATTTTGGCTGAGGCGCCCGTGCTGAAAAATTTTTCCGTATTCTGGATTGATGACCAGTTCCCCGCCGGAGGGGAAAGAGCTTATCGTTTTTATGAATGGTCGGGGATGTTCAAACAAGTATGGGGCGGGGAATCGCGTATCGGCCTGCAAATGCAGGTTTATGGCAACAACCCGGCGATTTTGCCCGGATTCAAGCAATACTCTACTAAATTTTATACGCTTTCGGAGTTCGATCCTTCCGGATGCCAGGTGAAGATTGGCATAACGCGCGGATCGATGCAATATTCCGATGCCGAACTGGTGCGCCAGTATTTCAAACAGCGGTTTTTTAATAAGACCGGGCTTGCTGATTTTCTGCATGGGGTCGTGCACCTGGATGTCCAATTCCTTCCGTCCGAGGATAAGCGCTGTTTCGTTGATATAGGGAAAAAATGAAAACTCTGGTAACTGGTGGTGCAGGTTTTATTGGCAGCCATTTGTGCGAGCTGCTGCTGTCGCGCGGGCATGATGTGGTCGCGGTGGACAGCTTGGCCTGTGGACGCCTGAACAACTTCGCATCCTTCGCAAACCATCCGCACTTCCGCTTCATCCAGGCTGATATTCGCGACACGGCCGCGCTGCGGCCGGCCTTCGAAAACATCGAGTGGGTGTTTCATCTCGCCGGGCTGGCCGACATCGTCCCGTCCATCGAACAGCCGGGCAACTATTACGACACGAATGTCACGGGCACATTCAACGTGCTGGAATGCGCCCGCGAACACGGCATCAAGCGATTGGTTTACGCTGCATCCTCGTCGAGTTACGGCATACCGGAGGTGTACCCGACCCCCGAGACATCCCCGATCCGTCCACAGTATCCGTACGCGCTCACCAAACACATGGGCGAAGAGTTGGTATTGCATTGGGCACAGACCTACAGTCTCCCCTCGTTGTCGCTGCGTTTGTTCAATGTTTATGGACCTCGTTCTCGCACCTCCGGGGCTTATGGCGCCGTTTTTGGCGTATTTCTGGCGCAGAAGCTCAATGGCAAACCGTTTACAGTGGTGGGGGATGGAAACCAGACGCGAGACTTTACCTATGTTACGGATGTCGCCGAGGCGTTTCTGAGCGCCGCCGAATCTGATCTTTCAAGCGAAGCCATGAACGTCGGTAGCGGTGATCGCTACAGTGTAAATCGCCTGGTCAAGATTCTCGGTGGAGATGTTGTGTACATCCCCAAGCGACCGGGTGAGCCGGACTGCACATTCGCCGATACCGCCAAGATTCATCGGCTGCTCGGCTGGTCGCCCAGGGTTCCATTCGAGGAGGGCGTAACGCGAATGCTTGAGCGGCTTGAGGATTGGCGCGATGCGCCAGTCTGGAATCCGGATTCGATCGACCATGCGACCGCCAGTTGGTTTCGCTACCTCGGCAATCGCAATTAGCATTTAAGGAATAATGTTATGAATCTGACTTTTGCGGGGCGTACGGAGCAATTTCAATCAACACTTAATACGAGTGAATTTACAGACGCCTCTGGAGCGCGTCTTGCGCTAGAGAGTGGGGTTTTGCACGCGATGCAGATACTGCGTGCCGTTCGCGACCGGGGTAACAGCGTTTATGTGATTGGGAACGGCGGTAGTGCGGGAGTTGCCAGTCATGCCATTACGGATTTTGTGAACGTGGCCAAGTTGCGTGCGCAGACGGTGCATGAATCTTCGTTGCTGACCTGCATGGCGAACGATTATGGATACGAGAACGCTTACGCGCGTATTCTTTCGACGTTTGTACGTTCCGGGGATGTGCTGATTGCCATTAGTAGCTCGGGAAAGTCGCCGAACATCTGCAATGCTGCCACGAAAGTACGTGAACTCGGCGGAACAGTCATGACTCTGTCCGGTTTTGCACCCAATAATCCATTGCGTGTGCTTGGCGATCTCAATATCTGGCTTGATTCACGTGACTACGGGATGGTGGAAATCGGCCACGAATTCATTCTCCACCATATTGCCGACCGGTTCGGGCATGAAGCTAAGGTAGATTTAGATGACAAATAACAAGATTTTATCGCTGGATGAGCTGGTCACGCGTTGCGGAGCACTCAAGGCTCAGGGCAAGCGCGTGGTATTGTGCGGCGGGGCATTCGATCTCATGCACGGCGGCCATATCCGGCATTTGCAGCGCGCCCGGCAGGAAGGTGACGCGCTGATGGTGATCGTGACGGGCGATGCCTACGTCAACAAGGGGCCGGGGCGGCCGGTGTTTACCGAGCAACTGCGTGCGGAGAGCCTCGCGGCGCTTCAATGCGTTGATTACGTGGCCATCAACCATGCGGTAACGGCAATCGAAGCGCTTCACAAAATCCAGCCCAGCATCTACGCGAAGGGTAGCGACTATCGCTCGCACGGTGATGACGTTACCGGCAATATTACCCGCGAGCAGGCGGCGGTCGAGGCACACGGCGGGCGGTTAGCCTACACCGACGAGATTACGTTCAGCTCCAGCAGCCTGCTGAACGAACATTTTGGCGTGTTCCCGCCAGAGACGCGCGAGTATCTGAAGGATTTGCGCGAGGAATGGTCCGACAAGGATGTGCACCAGATGATTCAATCGCTATCCGGGCTGCGCGTGCTGGTAGTGGGTGACGCCATTGTCGACCAATATCACTATACCGCCCCGCTCGGACAGACCGGCAAAGGAAACATCTTGGCCGTCCGTTATGAATCCGAAGAGCAGTTCGCCGGTGGTGCTATCGCCGTCGCCAATCATTTGGCCGGGTTTGTGAATCAAGTTACGCTGGTGACTGGCCTCGGCACGCTCGACAGCCACGAGGAGTTCATCCGTTCGAAACTGCTCAATAATATTGAGCCGGTATTTTTCTACATGGAGGGTGCGCCAACCGTTACCAAGCGCCGCTTTGTCGACTCTGATCTTGCCAAATTCTTTGAAGTGTATTTCTACCGTGAAGATATGGTGCCTGGCGAGATGGAAAGCAAAATCTGCGATTGGCTCAACAGCCACGTGGCAGGCTACGACATTGTTGTCGTCCCCGATTTCGGCAACGGCTTTATCTCATCCGCCATGATCGAGGTGCTGTGCGATCGTGCCAAATACCTGGCGGTCAACACGCAGGTAAACAGCGGCAACCGCGGGTTTCATGTGATTAACCGCTACGCGCGAGCCGACTTCGTCTCGCTTAATGAACCCGAGGTGCGGCTCGCGTCACACAACCGGCACGACCCGATCGAATCTGTGGCACGCGACGTTGGAGACCGGGTAAAAGCCAAGCATTTTGCCGTGACGCGCGGCACCAAAGGCGCCATCATGCTGGACCGGAGCAAAGGCATGGTTCACACTGTGCCGGCGCTTTCCACCCGTGTGGTGGATCGCATTGGCGCGGGTGATGCGTTCCTGTCTTTTTCTGGCCTGTGCCTCGGGGGCGGCTTGCCGCCAGCGGTTGCGGCATTCGTGGGCAGCGCCGCAGCCGCCATCGACGTACAAATCGTCTGCAATCGCGAACCGATCAACCCGGTGGGTCTGTTCAAGTACATCACGACGCTGTTAAAATGATCAGTCTGCTGCTGCGCGCGGTCTGTCTGTAGTGATCGAGACGATCAAAGCTGGCAAGGGTATCGGGGCAGAAACACTCGCTCTATTTGTTTTTTCGGCGTGGGACGAACCCAGATGATCCATTAGGCCGTCGTTCCGGCGAAGGCCGGAATCCAGCAATCAGAGATACTCCGCGAAGCGGACAAAACTACAATGTTGTCCCACTTACGTGGGGAATTCTTAATCATCTGGATACCGGCCTGCGCCGGTATGACGCAGTTTTTTCTAATGGATTATTTGGTTTGAACATACCTTGCGCAATTACCAATTCACTGTGAAGTTGACGGCATGCTAATTCAGTCGGGGTAACCACCCGGCTGCACCGTAACACCGGCAAAGGTTAAACCTTTGCGGCGGTCGGGTAGCAAATAATAATTTGCTCCCACCTTCCCCTGCGAAGAGTCAGGAGTGGAAACAGGCATCCTTGGGCGGCTCGCGGTTTTACCGGCGTCTTTGAGGCGCTCACCAATAATCCACCAGTTGTGCCGGTGATAATTTGACGGTCGAAGATATTCAACTTATCGCTGGGCATATTGGTGTGCAGCACCAATGATCAGGATATGTCACAGATAAACTGAAATTCAAGTTAAGGATAGATGATGGGGGATAAATACGCGATCGATAGCCACAAGTTGATTTACCACCCAAAGCGGGTGGCACAACTAATGGACGTCGGGGATGACTGGAATAAGGCCAAATCGGTTTATCCTATCTATCTGGAGATTTCCCCGGTTGGCGCTTGTAATCACCGCTGCACTTTCTGCGCCGTCGATTACATCGGCTATAAAACCAACATGCTGGATGTCGAAGTGCTTAAAGTACGGCTGGAAGAAATGGGGCGGCTAGGCATCAAAAGCATCATGTATGCGGGCGAAGGCGAGCCTATGCTGCACAAGCGCATCCACGAAATAGTCAAGGCCACCAAGGATGCCGGAATTGATGTGGCATTTACAACCAATGCGACAGTGATGACCGACCAGTTCATAACTGAAGCTCTGCCTTTGGTTTCGTGGATCAAGGTGTCAATAAATGCAGGCAGCCCCAAGACTTATGCACAGATACACCAGACCAAAGAGAGAGACTTTCAAAAGGTCATTGATAATTTAAAGCGGGCAGTTGCCGCCAAGAGAGAGAAGAAGCTTAGTTGTGTCTTGGGCGCGCAATCCTTGTTGCTGCCCGAGAATGCCGAAGAAATGGGAAGGCTGGCGGAGATATGCAGAGATGAGATCGGCCTGGATTACCTCGTTGTGAAACCGTATTCACAACATTTGTTCAGTGAAACCCATCTATACGAAGACATTGATTACGCGCCCCATTTGAAAATGTCCAAGCAACTCGAGTCATATAACACCAAAGACTTTAGTGTTGTGTTTCGCGGACACACCATGAAAAAGTACACGGAGGCAGACCGATATCAAAAATGCTATGCAACGCCATTCGTCTGGGGATATATTATGGCTGACGGATCGGTCTATGGATGCAGCGCCTACCTGCTGGATAAACGATTCGAATATGGCAATATTAATGAACAGCCTTTCCAGCAAATCTGGGAGGGGGAGAAACGCCAGCAAAACTTTGAGTTTATTCGTCACGAACTCGACATAAAGGGATGTCGCCGCAATTGCCGCATGGATGAAGTGAATCGATATCTCCATGCCTTGTCGGAGGGTACTATTCCCCATGTCAATTTCATTTAGTCAAGAAAGGTCTGAATAAGGCGTGAACGATTTTTGTGCCATACAGCCAGAGACTGAAGATCGAATCGATGCCGAGATTACCATGATGAAAACCCCGGCAAAATTGATCGAGTCGTACCGTGCCATGCTGCGCATCCGGCGCGTGGAGGAGGCGTTGGCCGACCGCTACGCGGAACAGCAAATGCGCTGTCCGATGCACCTGTGTATCGGACAGGAGGCGATTGCTGCGGGCGTGTGCATGGCGCTGCGCCGCGACGATGTGGTGTACAGCAATCATCGCGCTCACGGACATTATCTGGCTAAAGGTGGCGACCTGAATGCCATGGTTGCCGAGCTCTATGGCCGTACCACCGGCTGTTGCGGCGGGCGGGGCGGCTCCATGCACCTCATCGATCAGCGCGCTGGCTTTATGGGCTCAACCGCAATCGTGGGCGGTACTGTTCCGCTTGCGGTCGGCGCTGCTTGGGCAGCGCGTCTCCAGTCAAAGGATTTTCTCGGAGTCGCCTTTTTTGGCGATGGCTGTTTTGAGGAGGGGGTGATACACGAGTCGCTCAACTTTGCCTCACTGCACCGGCTACCCGTGCTATTCGTTTGCGAGAACAACAACTTTGCGGTGTACACACCTCTCAGCGAGCGTCAACCAGCCCGCCCTATCCATGCGATCGCACAAGCGCATGGTTGGCATACCTGGACGGGCGACGGTAACGATGTCGAGGCAGTGGCGGCAATTGCGTGCGAAGCCGCAAACCGTGCGCGCGCCGGTGAAGGTCCGCAGTTCATCGAACTCGAAACTTACCGCTGGCGCGAACATTGTGGGCCGAACTTCGATGAAGAGCTTAATTACCGCAGTATCGGCGAAATCGCAGCAGGAAAACAGCGCTGCCCGGTGGCACGCTCGCGCGCGAAACTGATCGGCGAATGTCTGGCAACTGAAGCATCGCTCGATGCGATAGAGCACGGGATTGCAGTTGAAATCAATGAAGCCTTTCAGTTTGCATTATCAAGCCCGCTTCCTCTCGGCACCGATGCCGCCACGAAGGTTCTTGCAGTGAGCAACTCGTGCGCGAACTGACCTACGCACAGGCCATACAGGAAGGCTTGCATCAATCGATGTGGGCTGACCCGCGCGTTATTCTTATCGGTGAAGGCGTACCCGACCCCAAGGCCATCTTTGGCACCACCGCCGGTTTGCGCGAGAGTTTCGGACCGCAGCGGGTATTTGACATGCCGTTGTCTGAAAATGGCATGACCGGTATCTGCATCGGTGCCGCCCTGTCGGGCCTGCGCCCGGTCATGGTGCATCAGCGCATCGATTTCGGACTGCTCGCCATGGATCAGCTCGTGAATAACGCATCCAAGTGGCATTACATGTTCGATGGGCTGGCGCATGTCCCGATGGTGGTGCGTTTTATTATCGGGCGCGGTTGGGGTCAGGGGCCGCAACATTCCCAAAGTTTGCAGGCGTTGTTTGCACACATCCCGGGCTTTAAGGTGGCTCTACCCGCCACGGCCTACGACGCAAAAGGGATGTTGATTTCTGCCATCAAGGATAATAATCCCGTTATATTCATCGAACACCGCTGGCTGCACAACATCAAGGATGCGGTACCGGCAGAGGCGTATAGTACGCCGCTCGATTGTGCGCGCGTATTGCATGAAGGCGATCGGGTAACTGTCGCCGCTTTTTCCTATATGGTCGTGGAAGCCATGCAGGTAGCTCGGGCGCTTGCGCCGCATGGTATTCGTATCGAGGTGATAGACATGCGCAGCGCGCGTCCGCTCGATGTTGACACTGTGGCCAAATCCGTACGGAAGACCGGTCATTTGCTGGTTCTCGATACTGCCTGGAGCAGCGGCAGCATTGCCGGCGAGCTTGTCGCACGTGTGGTTGAGAAGGAATTCAGCGCGTTGCGCAAAGCGCCTATGCGTATTGCATTACCGGATTATCCGGTGCCGACATCGCATCACATGGCCGAGGGATATTACCCGGGCGCAATACAAATCCATGAGGCTATAAGTGCATTGACCGCAGTCACGCTCGCGCCAGCGGCCCATGAAGCAGTGTTGGCATCCGTCCGGCACTCCGGCCCTCATGATGTGCCGAACATCAGGTTTACCGGGCCTTTTTAGCAAACTGCCCGATGAGTGACAGCCCGGGAGTCTCAGCTATCTCAATAGCGTAGAGGCTTACGCCGGGCTTTGTTGAAGCGGAGATTTGCGGAATACCAGAATTTGTGAACATGCTGTTACGGATTTGCGGGACAGATTGGGTCAGTGCCCCGCATTTTCTTGTCTCGATACCTCTGCAAGAATCCTTTTGGCAAAGTCCGTGTAAGTCCGTCCTTGACATACGTCACTGGGGGGCTTGGGAGGTATTTTTGTCAGGCAGGCGCGCATATCTTCTTTGGTGCGGTACCAAAGAAAATTTTCGTCCCAATGAGGCTTTTCCGCCCGATACCGGCAGTCATAGACAACCGGCAGAGCACCACAGGCTGCGGCCTCCATCAAACGTTGGCTTTGCAGATCAAAAGGGTGGGAAACAAGGACGTATTGCGCTGCGTTATACACGCTAGCCACAGCCGATCCGTGCGGCAACTCTCCTTTGAAAAATGGTCGCACGATATCGTCCTCCTCCCAATGGCGGCCATAGACCTCCACATCAACCGTATCGGACAGAGAACACAACCAGCGCACTGACTGGTCACGAACCACATAAAACCACAACCCCCAATAAATATCATTTTTCGGATAGTCATACTCTCCGGCAAGATATTCCAGCTGCGCATCGGTCAGCGGTTCACCCGCCGCGAACATCTCTTCCAAAAACGCAAGCAATTTTTCTGGAGGCCGCCTCGCAATACTTTCGCGGTACGAAGAGGCCACCACGACCACACGCGATTTTCTTTCTTGCCCAATGTCGAGGAACACATTATCGTCATAGCAAAAACGTTGACGCTGAACATTGGCAGCCCCGCATTGATACAGATAAGCGTCAAACTCCTTGTCAACAGAATAGATCAAGTCCCGCTGTCTCCAGAGAATCGGTTTGCCAGCCTTGATTTCTTCCATGGGATCTTGCCACCATGTAACGTTGAAAACATCCGGATGCAACACGCCGGAGTTATATTCGTTAATATTGACCGTGATATGCGGATTGAAGCCTGCTATTGCCTTGGCCTTGTTGTATTGGGTCAAAAGCTCTCTATCGTTGGCCTCAATCATAAACAGAACCTCACACCCCTGTTGTCTGAACGCTTGCGCCAGATCACGGGAGTTGTACTGCATGACGGTTGTCAGGCGTGAAGTTCCTAAAAAAACGCGCACTGGTTGACCGAGTACAGTTTTAAGATTGGAACGACTGTACGCCTCTGCCAGTGAGTTGAATTTATTCGCTCTCTCAATATCAACCGCATTATAATTTTTGACAATATTATTGGCCAACGAGCGCTCTTCCGGTACGGACGGATCGAAATCCACATCAGTTGGCAAATGCAACCGTGAAGAAAGGGTAAATGCTGC
>Ga0172380_10000439_pt1 | contig 82342 bp, 97 predicted proteins | sample Leawe162metaG_FD_119747 | JGI IMG/M metagenome (GOLD analysis project Ga0172380, IMG submission 119747) | Leachate microbial communities from a municipal landfill in Southern Ontario, Canada - Leachate well 162 metaG | ecosystem: Engineered > Solid waste > Landfill > Unclassified | place... | reverse complement strand
TTTACTGTCCAGGTGTCCGTGGAATCACTGTCCAGGTTGCCGTGGAATCGGTGTCCAGGTGTTCATGGAATCACTGTCCAGGTCCTCGTGGAATCGGTGTCCAAGTGGGCGTGGAATACGCAAAATTCATAAGAAGGTTTCCGACCTAGACCGTTTTTGGGGGTTAATTGGTGATGCGGGCGTCGTTCTTGGAAAACTTGGAACCGATGCAAAGCCCATCGTAGATCGCGTAAAGGAAATCGCCGACATCGTTTGGCAAACTCAGGCACGTTCGGAGGAACTACCAAGCGGCACGCGTTTGACTTTGCTTGAACATAAGCCCAGTGATGATGAGCGGTAGGTATAACCCTGCGTTCCAAGGGACGCTCCGCCTATCGGCGGCGCGCCCCTGAACTCCACGTTGGGGGCCTATGTGACCGCAATCCTCCGCTTGGTCGTCGCAGCCATGATGGCGGTCGCTGCCGTAGCATCGGTTTGGGCTGGCATCCGCACCGGGAACTACTGGGGCATCGTAATTGTTCTAGCCGCAGCAACGGCATTCTGGCTTCTTGAAGTACGGTCCACTCGCTGCACACCGCTATATGCCACTCAGTACCTATTGGTTCGTTTTCTGTCTGCGGTGATCGTCGTTCTGCTTGGTGCCGTTTTCGTTTTTTTCGGAGTGTCCGAATTGTTGTCCCCGGTAATGTTCAGCCGTGCTCTGCTTAATGTTGCCGCAAATGTTATTCGCGAGTTTGCTGGCTCCATTGGCCTGGCTACATTGCTGTGCGCTATCGGAGTAACCGGTATTGTTCGAGGGCTCCGCCTACTCCCTGGTCGGAAGAAAGGTTCCACTCGTGGCTAGTCTGACTCATCGGCCCCCAACCCATCATTCGAGCGGACCTGCGCAAAAAGCCGCGCAGGCCGCTCAATTCAAACGTTAGGCGCCGAACACCAATGGACGTTACAGAGGTCGTCGAAGAATTTGTAGCGCATGAGGCCGCCGCCTTGTTTTCTTCGCATGGGCAGCGGGACTTTGTTTTTTCTTCCGGGGAGCGGATGTACCGCTGCAAGGTTGCTGGTCCAAAGAACCGCCTACGCATCAAGTGCATCTGCACCGCAGAGGTTGAGCTAATCGGCATTGAGCAAGTTGGTGTTGCTCCTGACACTTGTTGCCATTATCAATTCAGAGTGCGCTTGCCTGAAGAAGATCGCTCCTCCGAACTCATTCTTGCTCCAGGCCAATTGGTGTCTCTCTACAGGTTCAAGGGCGCGCTACTTGGAAGGCGAGCGCTCTTCTGCGGGACGAAGAGCGATTTCGAAAAGTTGCTCCTCGTCTATGGAAACAAGGCACAGGCACTTGCCTCGGCGCCTAACCCTGCGTTCGAGGCGACCTGCGCGAAAAGCCGCGCAGGCGCCTCAACTCCACGTTAGCTCCATATGGACCGTCCCAAACTCGAACGTGCGTCATGGATTGCTGGAATTGTTAGCGCTGTACTGGCAGCAATCGCATTGCTTGCACCACCCCGCCAGGAGCAATCGATAACAATGCCTCAAACCGAATCGGCTACGCTCAAGCCCCTCCCCTCCAAAGCCGACGTACAGGCATCGGCTCAAACGGCCTCACCACCAAAGCAATCAACTCCAGGCGCGCTGCCATCAATCTGCGTTACAACTGAAAGCATCACGGAAGGTCTTCGCGTGGCTAAAACCATTTCATCTTCCATCGCCCGTGATAACGCATTCGCTAAGCTTGTCGACTCAAGCCTCTGTAACAACGATATTGAATTGGCTCGTACCATTGCTGCTCAGGTAAATTCGTCCATTGCCAGAGACAATCTTCTCGGACAAATCGTTGAGAAAGCCGTTGCAACGGGGAAGTCCGCCGAGGCGCTAAAGATTGCAGAAGAAATATCTTCTTCAATCGCTCGAGATAACGCAAAACACAAACTGCTTGACGCACTTAATGGAAAGCGGAGCTAACCACTCGGTCAACACGGACCCGTGCAATCGGCGCTGCGTGCCCATTGCACGGGCCGGTTACCTCAAACGTTAGGCACCGAGGAGTCGCGCCGTGGTAGACGTTATCCCGCTCGCCTTCTACATGCTCTTAAACCCAATCGTGCTAATCCCGTGCCTCTTCGTCGGTGCCTCGGGCTTGAGGTTCCCCTTCGTAATGCTGCTCGGTTGGCTTTGCGCGGCGGTTGGTGCGCTTCTTTCGTTTCCGCTCGTCCACTTCTTTTCCGTCTCGTCGCCTACTCCCGCGAGTGGAAATGTATTGCTAAACTCTATGCTTGCCGGTGTCATAGCCGGAACGTTTATCACGGCCGCTATGTTTTCGTTTTCGCGGGGAAAGGATTCCAATGGCTCCGGGCAATCCAAACAAAGTGGTGACAACGGTGCCTAACCCTGCGGTGCACACGGACCTTGCGCGAAAAGCCGCGCAAGGCCGGTGACCTCCACGTTATGCCTTCTAGGAGAGCCGTATGGCGAAACGAAGCTCCAAAGCAGATACAGCACTGATTGTCCTGCTGATCGTCGTCGGTATTCCGTTGCTCCTCATCGGCAAGATCGTCGAGTCGGTTGGTGGAGCGGGTGCAGCCATCCTCCTTATAGCGATCCTTGGCGCTGTCATCTGGTATCAACAAGACAAAAAGAAGAAACGACTGGAGTATCTCCGGGCAAAGTATGGTGACGAGAGCATCGTAAAGAAAATACTCGAAGGCTACGTCTGGCAAGGGCAAAGCGAAGAACAACTGAAAGATTCGATGGGGTCTCCGGTTGTGATCGACAGGAATGTGCTTAAGACAAAGACGAAGGAGATATGGAAGTACAACCAACAAGGCGCAAATCGGTTTGGGCTTCGTGTCACGGTTGAGGACGGCTATGTCGTCGGCTGGGACAAGAAGGCATAACCCTGCGTTCGAGGCGACCTGCGCGAAAAGCCGCGCAGGCGCCTCAACTCCACGTTAGACCTTTCCCTCTTTAAGCGTCAATCGTAGGCGAACGTCGAAATGAAGACTAGGTTTGCGGAACGCGAAGATGCGAAGCTCCTAGATAAGGAGCATTACCAGTTCAAGAGATTACGCGCGGCCGAAAAGCTCACAATTCGGATTGTCTATTGGAAGAACTGGCGTCGATTTGTGGCTAAAACAAGGCTCTCGAAGAATCAGCGGCAATTTGCTAAGCAATATTTCTACGAGATACATACTCGGTACTACTTAACTGTTGTAAGGGGAGGGAGATACGTTACCGCCTCGCGATTAATCCGAAATTTTTTTCTTTCGAAAGCGAATGAAAACATAAGAACGGTCATTTCGGCGCTTCTTCCATACAACCTCACTGCATTTGTCAACGGGATCAGATCTCAAATCGAAGTCAATGCACTTCTATACAAGTTTCTAAAGGACCCAGAGTACCATCAAAGCCACTTTTCCTTGAATGAGGACAGAAAGCGTGTAAAGGAATTGAAGACAACAATTAACATTAACACGCTCGTTAGCGGACTGGACTCTAAGTTAATTCCATATCAAGAGATTTACGATTCCCTTAGCCTCCTGTTGCACCCAAACCCATCGGCAATAAAGTTCTATGCGCAAGCTGAAGGAACTCCAACAAAAGACGGAACCGGAGTATTTAGGCCGAAGATCAAATATTATTTTGACAAAACAGTTAGCCACACAGAATCAGCTTCGGATTGGTTTTCTGACCACGTATGGGCGTTTCTTACCTGCATTGAACATTTCCTCATCCTCTTCGACGACTTGAAAAACGATTTCTATTTGAACGACCAAGAGCGAGAGCAACACACGACCTTTGCGATGGCTGAATTTGTCGCGCAGAACCAAAGGGAGATTTTACGTGCGGTCAACGATGCCGTACGAGCAGGCGAAGATCCACAAACAGCCCTCAACGAAACCATAAATCGGCTATCGAAAGCGAAATCCGGTGATTCAGAAAGCCAATGCCAGAAATGAGCCTAAGAGCGAAACATCAACTGCCATTGGGCATAGTTAGGCACGTCAACGATTTTACCGGCTGCATGGGGCATGCAGGTGCCGCCAGTCTAACTTATCGTTCGAGTGGGACGCCTTCCAGCGGGCTTTCGCCTGCCTCCAGGCGCCCCTCAACTCAGGCACGTTATGCGTCAAAAAAGGAGTGTCAATGAATCGCCTTCTAAAGATGATTTTTCTTGTGACGTTGATGCAAGTCGCTTTACCGGTTTTTGCTGAATCACCTAAGCCACAAACTCCCAATGCCGATGTCTCCGCATCAAAGAGAAGCGCTGCTCTAGAAGCAACCGATCTCAGCGCGGCGAAGCAGCAAATCAAACTGCTTGAAGCGCAACTCCAAATGACTCGCGACTATCAGGGATCACTTCTTGACACTGTCTATTGGGCGCTTGGCGGAGTTTTTATTGTTGTCAGCCTTCTCCTTGGATTCGGTTGGCTAGTTAACTTCAAGGTCTATGAACGTGACAAGGAAACACTAAAGGCAGAACTCGAAAATATTGCTCGTGCGAAGGCTGCTGAGCTTGATGAAGCTATTACTACAAAAATGGCATCGATTAACGACAATATGGATAAGCAGATAAAAGGGACCATCGAGGTGTTATTGAAACCGCATGGAAGGTCAATATCTGCCATTGAAAGTCGAGTCTTTCAGTTGGAATTTATACGCTTGAAAGAGAAAATGGAGGCTAATCCAAGCAACAATATGGCAATATCAGACGCCCTTGAGCTATTGGAACTCTGTCATAAGCGGGACATAAACAAGGTGCCAGATATTGTCCATTTCATGCTCAAGATGATCGATAAGGGCGGAAAACTGACTGCCACAGAGATCACACGCGTAAATGTAGTACTCGACTCACTGCCGGCACATTACCAAACGCTCACTGAAAAACTACGCACAAAACTCGTAGCATCCGACATCTTCTAAATGACGCATAACCTATCCATCAACACGGACGCCAGCGATAAAGCCGCTTGCGCCGGTTATGTCAGACGTTAGATTTCACATGGACAGCTTCTAGTGAAGATAAGCGACTTCATATTTCAATTTCCGGTCGGCATTAGTTCGAAGCGCCATGGCATTTGCCGGGTTCGCGTCTTCATTACAACTGACGAATATCCGGTAGTACTGCTAACCGACCTAGGCTCAAAGAATGTCGGCCCTTCAGTTACAAATGCAATTGAGTCGATCGTTAAGGCGTTAGTCGATCGTGGCCACGTACCGCAATACTCTAGATTCATTGAACACTACGAAGTAGAAGATCGCGGAGGCGCATCATTTGACGCAGTAACAATCACCCCTGGGCGCGCCACTTCCTGGGAAACACTGCATGCAGAAACCGTCGCTCGCACTCTGGGTTTCGACCTCTCCGAATTGGATCGCCCAACCCTTTCAGAGCCGCGCTTACGAAACGAAGTTGAGCGTCAACGCCACCTTCTTGAACCACATGTGGATATCCCATATGCCGAATCCACAAGAGTCATCCAGCGCCGGCTGGAGATTGAATCCACCATGCTTTCCCGTGCGCAGGTTGAAGCCGTAATAGAAAGTGAAGCAGGAGAGAGCGAACTGCAGGAAATTCTTCGTAGTGATCTGTCATTGCTCGGCGAGGTCTATGCTGCATTGCCAGAGGAATACATCTGCTTCTCGGAATATCCAATTGCTGACGGGTTCGTCGATTTCGTGGTCTTTACTGGCCGAAGCTGCATGGACGTATTCTTGATTGAGGTGAAAGGTGCAGATTTCAACCTCGTCAATTCGGATAGCTATGAAGGTTTCAGCGCAAAAATAAATCAGGCAGTGGACCAAATTAGACGCCGATACCGAGCAATCTATGAATCTCTGGCGCAGTCTCGTAAATCGTTCCACACCACACGCGCAGTTGCTGAATCAGGAAAGGCAATCTACAGATCATTCTTGGGAGCTCGCACCCCTTTGGGGGTCGACCTGAACAAGGATATTCACGTTTACGCTGTCGTCATAGGCGGCCAAACACGCAACGATTTGAAAGAAAGCTGGCAGCGACAGGACTATCAGCGTCATTTCACTCCCCCGATAAAGGTTGAGTCATGGAATTCATGGGCTCGAAAGCTTCAGCGGCAGTGAAATCTAACCTTCCGTTGCAGGGGACGCTCCGCCTATCGGCGGCGCGCCCCTGAACTCAAACGTTAGAGCACATAGCCCACCGTGAACGTAACCCTCCTAGGAGACATTGCAGGCCGAGTAGCACGTGAGGCCCTGAACGCGGATCGAGTAACGGTCGGGGGTGTTCTCCTCCCGTCTGGAGGAACAAAGTTCATTCGAAAGCGTATTCCAAAGCTACTTCCGAAGTGGCGAGATGCTCAAGACTCCGATGTCGAGTTCGTTGTCCAGCTCTTGCTTCAAGAAGCTCTATGCGTCACAGCAACCTCCATCGAAAAGGAGTCGGTCGCGTGGGAAGACTTTTGGAAAGATGCAGCAGAGGCATATCAGCGAGTTGCTCCTGGCTCAGGAGGCAGCATGAGCTTTGTGAAGGCCGCGACTCTTATCAAGTACATCCTCTTCGCTCATGCCTCATCTCTAACAATCGCGCATACGATCAATACCGTTCGTATCCCAAGATCCAGAACTAGCCGAAAGCCAACGCTCATACGTGAGTCGCTAGTACTCGACAACGAGATTCAAGGACAAGAGAACATCGATATGTTCATGGAACTCTGGGAAGCGACAAATGCGCACCAACCACTCATAGACTTGCTGGGTATCCACAAGGAAGTCGTGAGTCTTTCCCTTTCCACCGAACAAGAAGAGCCACTTCTGCTACTACCAGACTATGTGGCGGGCCTTACACATGTCGCTCACAGCAAAGCAGACGTTCTCTCCGTTAGCAAAGTCTCGGCGTCAACGGCAACTCATCTGCACTCTCTACTGAGAAAGTCACGCAAGTACACCGAAAGTTCAGAGAGCTTTAGGTATCGCTTCCACGAGATATTCCCAAGTTTTGAGCATCTCTTTCCCACCAATGCGCTCTAACCCTTCAGTCAACACGGACCTTGCGCGAAAAGCCGCGCAAGGCCGGTTACCTTCACGTTATGTTTCAGCTATAACCCTTGCCGGAGATTGAACTATGCAAAAACTTACTTGGGGGAATGCCGGTCCTCTTCCGTCGCATAGCTACATATGTGGGTATTGCGGTGCCTCGGTTGCATCAGAAAAGGGCTGGCATGCGCAGTTGTCCGGATCAGGGGCAACGTTCGCGCACCTTTATATCTGCCATCAATGTACTCGGCCGTCGCTATTCGACCAGACCGAAAGAAAGCAGACACCCGGAGTCGTATTTGGAGAGGTTGTCAAGGACATACCGGACGCTGACACCGCAACTCTTTACAACGAAGCTCGGGCCTGTACCGGGGCCGGCGCTTACACCGCTGCTGTTCTCAGCTGCCGCAAATTGCTAATGCACCTTGCAGTCTCCTTAGGAGCAGCACAAGGTGAACCGTTCATCAATTATGTTCAGTACCTAGCTGACAACCACTATGTACCTCCGGGCGCGAAAGGATGGGTCGATCACATCCGCAAGAAGGGCAACGAAGCCAATCATGAGATCACATTGATGGTCCAGGCGGATGCGGAAGAACTGTTGGCCTTTGTTCAAATGCTTTTAAAGGTGATTTACGAATTTCCGGCGTCAGTTCAAAAGAAGGAGGCGCCGTGAAACATAACCCTACGTTCGAGGCGACCTGCGCGAAAAGCCGCGCAGGCGCCTCAACTCCACGTTAGAGCCTAGGAACTATCCCATGCCAACTATCTATTTAGCCCTGGCCAACATGAGCGGCGAGGTTGCGTCCAGCGACGTCGCGGTTTATCTCGGTCACCAAATTCCCAATTCGAGATTTAGCGCTCCCGAGCCGCAACCAAACACGAAGGGTAGCGCCGACGTAGTCGGCGTACTCGCCACAATTGCCTCAGTCGCAGACATCTATACGTTGGCCTCCGCGCTGATGAATGTATATTCGCGATACGTTCAGCCATTCAAAGAGCGGAACCCAAGCTCTGCGCTTGCAATCCGCTTGGACGACAATGGGAAGTCCGCCTCACTCATGATTGATGCCGATACAACAAGAGAGATCGTTATTGAGAACCTTTGCGCCACTAATGAGAAGATCACTGCCGAACGAATTCGAATCAAAGGTCGGCTCTAACCCTTCGTTCGAGGCGACCTGCGCGAAAAGCTGCGCAGGCGCCTCAACTTCACGTTAGAACTCATATGCCCAATCACTCTTGGGTGTGCATGAAATGTGGCGATAAGAACCCGCTGCCAGCCATTGTGTGTCGAAAATGTTCCGCTTCATCTCCTTTGGTCAATGTGGTTCCTGAGCCAAGTCCAACTGTCCCTGTTCCCCAAAATTTCGACACTGTTAGCACTCCAAAGTCGCTTAAACAAGAATTACTGACGCCTGTAAAACGCATTGGGTATGGAATCTCACTCTTGCTTATTTTCCCGCTAGGCGTCTTGCTGGGTATGTCGAAGTTTCAAATCTTTCGTCTTATTGCAATAGGTCTCTTCGTTTTGTTTCCAATTGCCATGTTTATTGCAGTCCCCTTGCTTCTTTATGGCTCAATACGAGGTCTGTATTACACTGCGCGGCTAAGGAGTGCTAACACTGCGGTGGCCCTTGGTTGGGCATCGCTATTTCTAATTGGGCTTATATCGGGGGTGGCAGTTTTACTGTTTGCTCTTTGGTTCACCTTCTTCTTTGGCGTATGAAACAATCACTATTTGTGGCGGGTTCTAACATGGCGCTCAACTCGGACGCTTCGCGGCAGAGCCGCTCGCGCCGGTTAGCTTTACGTTAGGTTTCATCTGACATGCGCCGCATCTTTCATCAGTCGCTGACCGTAATGAAGAGCGCTTTCCGTCGACTGGAAGCCCAAGTTCCGCCTCCACAAGCAGTTCCATGGCGCGACAGTTTTGTTTTTCGGCACAAGGAAGAATTAATTGAGCAAGCGCTACTCCAGAAGGTCGCTCGATCAATAAGTGCTCTACACGCAATTGACGTACTGCTACTGCACGGGTTTCTCCAAGAACAGGCTGTCTTGCAGCGTACCCTCGACGAGATTCGTGAAGACATTTTCTTCTTGGCCGCTGCAATCACGAACGATCAAGTGACAGATCGACATCGTCAATTTCTTGAAGAGTTCTTTGCCGAAGAGTTCCCCGACCCCAATAACCTTGCAGCCCGTCACAAGAAACCAAACATGGTCCCGCGAAAGAAGATCCGCGCCTATGTAAATCGCGTCCTTTCAACAGACCCTAACCCATCTCGCTTGGCTGACATGGATGAATCAATCAGCAGCGTCTACTCCGGCTATGTTCATGCTTCGTCGCCTCAAATCATGGATATGTGCGGAGGCGATCCACCTCTATTTCACATCGATGGAATGCTCGGCACGCCACGCATGGCCGAGCACGTAAGCGACGCATTGAACTATTACTATCGCGGGCTAGTTTCAATCACCATCGTAGCCAAGGCGTTTGGTGACAAACCGCTCGTTGATACGATGTGCCAATACCTTGCAAAGTTCGAGAAGGCCACCGGTATAAACGGTGGAAGCGAGGGCAAATGAAACCTAACCCTGCGGTGCAAGGGACGCTGCGCGATAAAGCCGCGCCGCGCCCCTGACCTTGAACGTTAGCCCTTTATGGCCCTCGCCGACATTTCGCCTGTCGTCTCGGTAATCGCATTAGCGGTTTCGCTATTTACGCTGTGGTTCACTGTCCTGCGCCGGGGCACCGTCCGCAGCACACATCCTTCCTTCATCGCTTTCCGCTACGATTTTGTCGGTACGAAAGTTCCCCTCGCGAAAATCTTTCTTCGAGCGGCCCTTGTCAGCACTGCCAAACGTGGCCAGGTCGTGGAAAGCCTTTTCCTTCGTGTCCACGAAGGCTCCCGTTGCGGCGAATTTTCGTTCTGGGGCCACGGTAACAAAGAGCTTGTTCGCGGTAGCGGCCTCTACGTTCCCGAAACTGGTGTCGTCACCAATCATCACTTCAACCCGCTCGATACGGAAACTCTTTTTCTGTTTTCCGGCGGCACCTACACTCTTGAGCTTGTTGCGAAGCTCATCGGCCGCGAACGCCTAGAGTCCTTGTGGCGCATTAATCTTGAAATGCCGCCCGGCGTTTTCGGCAACACGATCGCTCGCGAAAAGGCAGTATTTTTCAGTTGGTCGCCGGAGCAACAGCGGTATATCGCTACCGTTGAAAGTCGCTCGGGGTCTACTCATGCGCTCTCCGATCCCCAGGGCTAACCCGGCAGTCGAGCGGACCTGCGCGAAAAGCCGCGCAGGCCGCTCACTTCTACGTTAGGTTCATTCTATGGATATCGATCACATCAAACTCCAATACGTCCGCCTTGAGCGCCACCACTCTTCGGCATTGAAGGAGAAAGACCCGATTAGTTTCCTCGATCTTTCTCATGCTCTTCGAATTTGGGTTGACATGAAAGGCTTCGTTGATGCAGTGACGAAGGAAAATGGCTTAACACTGGGCCTTGCCAATTTCGCGACGCCGAAGGAAGTAAAGAAGATTTTGAAGGGCAGTAAACACACCTATCTCCCTCTTGCGAGCGGAGTGGAAAGTCCAGGGATCGAGGTTAAAGGTGTGCGAGTTATTGACCGTGCGTTGTCGCCGGAAGAGATAAAGAAATTGTACGAAGCTGGCCCACCCGTGGCTCAAAAGTCAAAGCTTAGCTTTTCTGAGTGGCTCGCTTCAGGCGTGTACGAAGTTCCTTCAGGAGAAAAGGATCATCCTCACCTGAAGATTTCTAGAGAAATTCTCATAAAGCGGGTGGCTAACATTTTGGGGGCCAGCCATCCTGCCGGAACCGAAGCTGCTGAAGCTGCGGAGAACAGGTTTGATCCTTATGTTCTTGATCTTCACGGTGTGCAACTGGCAGACGGTTATCCCGCAACCTACTACCAGCTTCTTGAAATTGCGAATGACATTTTGGAACACACCAAGTGCCTATTTGATTTCAGCGGCTCTCAACCAACTGAAGAAAATCAAACTCGACACCTTGGTGTCTGGGATGTCCTTGCACAAAAAGATGTAACCGATGCAATTTTCAAGAATCTAACGTGGTACCTGGCTTGTGCTGCTATTCTCAAATTTACAGGGGTGGCTGGCGTCACGGGGCACATCGCTCTCGCACTCTGTCTCTTTGCATTTTTCATTTTCCTGTTTGCCTTGAACATGATTTTTGGAGCAAAAAATATTTTGCTTCCAGTCGACAGTGCATTTGGTGACACGCTGGCAAACATCAAGAACCAGAATGCCCTTCCCGATCAAACAGATCTCAGTCGCATCAAACGCACGCTCCTTTACATTTTTGGAACACGCCCCGGCTGGTTCTACTTTGCAATTTCTTCAGCATACGTGCTATTGGCGTTTCAACTTGTCGACTTTGCAGCTAAGCAATTCCCCACCAAATGAACCTAACATGGCGGTCGACCTCGCTCCCTTCGGTCGCTGGACGCTGCGCGATGAAGCCGCGCAGCGCCGGTCACCTTTACGTTAGCCCCACAGGATCATGCAGCGTTTAATATGTCCCATTGTAATTTTGGCCGTAGCGCTGGTTCCAGTTGTAGGCCGAGCCGAGTCGCGATCCGTCTATATGGAGCAAGTTGACTGCGGGGGTGGATCGTTTGGTCTTCGTCTGCCGCGCCGCTTACCAGAAGTAATGAAGCTTGGCTCCGTCGAACGAGAAGAAGTACACGAGGTTGAGAAATGGGACGGGTACACCGCCACGCGAAAATATGTCTATTTCTCTGGCTTCACGCTTGGTCTCGTCACCTTCTCGAACGACCCGAACCGCTACATGGTAAGTTTTGCCGAGATTACCTACCCACGGTGGTCTCACGTCGCTCCATTCCATGTTGGCGAGTCTATAAGCTCAGCCCGTCGAAAACTAGGAGCTCCCACGGCCAACGACCCAGAACTTAAGGCCACATATGGCAGCGAAGGTGGCGACATCAGTTTTCAGAATTCTGACGGCAAGATCACAAAGATCACCTATGCGTGCTATACCGGGTAATCATTTTTCAACACTGGGGCTAACCCGGCAGTCCACACGGACGCTGCGCGATAAAGCCGCGCAGCGCCGGTGACCTCCGACGTTAGCGCACATATCGGTACCGCCCATTCCTACTACTTGCAAAGTAATTACATTGTAACTACACTCTTCGCATGAGCGCACTGACCTTTGACTGGGACAAACGAAAGGCCGCGATCAATCTTAAGAAGCACGGCGTGAGCTTCGAGGAAGCGAAGTCCGCATTCTTCGATGAGCGTGCCAAGCTGATTGACGACCCCGACCATTCCGAAGATGAGGAACGTCTGATTCTGCTTGGTCTGAGTTCTGCGCTAAGACTCCTGGTTGTTTGTCACTGCTACAGAGGCGAAGGTGGTGTTATCCGAATCATCTCCGCACGGAAAGCTTCGACCAGGGAATCCAAATTCTATTTGTAAAGGTGTCCTATGCGCAAAGAATACGATTTCTCCAACGCCAGAAAGAACCCATACGCCTCGCAGTTGAAGAAGCAGATAACGATCCGTCTTGATGGGGATGCCATCGATTACTTCAAGTCTATTTCCGAGGAGGTTGGTATCCCATACCAAAGCCTCATCAATCTCTATTTGCGTGATTGCGCAGCGTCTCATCGCAAGCTGAACTTAAACTGGAAGTAGAGCATTGATGGCCATGTGCGCTAACCCGGCGGTCAATACGGACGCTCCGCCGAAAAACCGGCGGAGCGCCGGTTACCTTGAATGTTGGCCGTCTTAAGTCAGTAGTGAAACCGGAACTGCACAATTTCTAGCGCATCATTTACAACGCGATAAACCATGCGATGCTCATCAGTGATCCGCCGCGACCAAAAACCCGATAGCGCATGCTTGAGTGGCTCCGGCTTACCTACGCCACTGAATGGTTCACGCTGTACTTCCCGGATCAGTTTATTGATCCGTTCCGCCATACGTTTGTCCTGTTTTTGCCAATACAGGTAGTCTTCCCATGCCTCATCTGCGAAGATCAGTTTCACTTGGCCAGTTTCCGCTCAACGCCTTTGCCAGCGTTCAGTTGTGCAACCGCCGAGAGAAGCCGCTTGGCGTTCGCAGGCGTACGCAACAGATAGGCGGTTTCTTCAAGCGCCTTGTAGTCGTCGAGCGAAAGCATCACAACGGACTGTTCGCCATTGCGGGTAATAATCAAAGCTTCGTGGTCGTTGCAAACTCGATCCATTGCGCTGGCGAGGTTTGCGCGAACAGTGGTGTAAGTAATCGCGTCCATGGGTGCCTCCTGAAATGTACGTGTTACTGTACAGCACCGGGCGCCAAGTGTCCAGTATCGCCAAGACGCCCAACCCCGCGGTGCAGGGGACGCTGCGCGATAAAGCTGCGCAGCGCCCCTGACCTTGAACGTTCGCCCCCATAGAAAATCGCCGCGCGTTTCATTTGACAATCTAATTTAGTGTAGCTACAGTAAAGGCATGAAAATCGAGTTCGATCCAGCCAAGAACGTGGCAAACCAAGCGAAGCACGGTGTGTCTCTATCCATGGCAGGCGACCTTGACTGGGAAGCCGCGCTGGTGTGGGTTGATGAACGGTTCGAGTACGGCGAGTCACGAATGATTGCGCTCGCTCCGCAAACCGAAATTCTGTACTACGTGGCGTTTATAGACCGAGGCGAAGTGCGAAGGGTCATCAGCCTGCGCCGCGCCAATCGTCGCGAGGTGAAACATTATGTCGAAAGTCTCTAAGCGTCCAGCTATCCTCACGCCTACCACGGAAGAGGATAAGGCCATTACTGCGGCAGCCAGAAGTGATCCTGACGCGCAGCCACTCACGCCAAAGCAACTGAAGGCCATGGTTCCAATCCGGGCCCTGCGTGGTCGTCCGAAGTCTGAAAATAAGAAGCTGCTTGTGTCGGTGCGTTACAGCCCCGAGGTCGTTGCCTACTTCAAGTCAACCGGCGAAGGTTGGCAGTCGCGAATGGACGGCGTACTTCGTAAGTACGTAACGCGCCATTCCCGTAACGCGTAAAAGATGTGGCCGAACCCTGCGGTCCACCGGACGCTGCGTGTTAGAGCCGCGCAGTGCCGGTGACCTCCACGTTGGGCTTCACGAAGCTGTCACGCCATCATTCCAGTCGTCATCAATCGCCAATCTCACTTCAGTAACTGAGAGACTGATATGCCTACTCCAATCGTCAACGTTGCAGATGTCGTTCTCGAGTCGAGACCTCAGGCGTTTGCCCCCACGGGTGCCGCTGCGGAAAGATTTGACGCAAAAATCGGCGCAATCGGCCCCCGCATCGGGGCAAAGAAACTTGGTTATAACGTTACTGCCGTCCCGCCCGGCAAGAGTGCATTTCCCTTTCACAACCATTGGGTGAACGAGGAAATGGTCTTCGTGCTGCAAGGTACGGGCACCATTCGGATCGGCTCCGACAAGTACCCCCTTCGTTCTGGCGATGTTGTTGCGCTTCCCGCTGGCGGGAAAGAGGCCGCCCACGAGATCATCAACACCGGGGAAGAGGAACTTCGCTATCTCGCGGTAAGTACCAAGCTATCTCCCGAGGTTGGTGAGTACCCCGACTCCGCAAAATTCGCTGTGTTTGCCGAGGCTCCACCAGGCCCAGACGGGAAACCCCAGCTATTCCGTTTCGTCGGTCGTGAAGGTCAGGCACTCAACTACTGGGAAGGCGAGTGACCGACATGGCGCCCAACCCTGCGGTGCAGGGGACGCTGCGCGATAATACCGCGTAGCGCCCCTGACCTTGAACGTTGGGCGTCTAAATTTGGCGGAGGTGACTGATGAAGAACGTTCTCTATATCGTCTGGCAAAGTTCAAGCGAATCGGGTATTCCTATTCTTGACGAACAACACAGAGGTATCGTTTCCGCGATCAATTCCTTGCACTACTTCATCCAAAATGGCGATGCGGCCGTTGCCTTCGAGCCAACGATGGATATTTTGAATTACTACACAAGACTCCATTTTCTGGCAGAAGAAGCGCTCCTGAGGGCTGCTGGCTATCCAGATATTGACGCACATGTTGAGCTTCACCATAGGCTGATGGATCAAGTTCGTTCCATGGCTAAGGGTCACGCCGATGAAGATCAGGTGCAAGCTTTGCTTGAGTTTCTAAAGGAGTGGTGGGTAGGTCATATCAATAACGAGGACAAGCAATACAACGCCATCGTCAAGAAATACCTTGGGCTAAGGTGACGAACGCGCATTGTTTGCCCTTTGCCCATCCATGCCACTACCGGCGTACTTGCATGAAAGAACGACTTTGAACCCTGAACCTGCGTAGTCTCAACCCATCCGCAACACGGACCTGCCGCATAAAGCGCTGCCGGCCGGTTACGTCAGACATTGGGTGACTTAATGTCATTGAGCGTGCTAGCTTGGCCTAACTATCGGACAAAGGAATATCACGAGGAGCTCTGATGCGTCAGTTGAAACTGAGCAAGGCCTTTACCCTGATGGAATCAGGGCCTGTTGTCCTCGTGACGACCCATGATGGGCAGAAGGACAACATCATGACGATCTCCTGGACCATGGTGATGGATTTCACGCCGGTATTTGCCATCGTCACGGGTGAATGGAATCACTCTTTCGCGGCGTTGCGAAAGAACAGGGAGTGCGTCATTGCCATTCCCACGGTTGACATGCTGGACAAGGTCGTCGGCATAGGGACGTGCTCCGGGGCAGACACGGACAAGTTTGCCAAGTTCAAGCTCACACCTGTGCAGGGCAAAGTCGTCGCGTCGCCCTTGATCAAGGAGTGCCTCGCCAACATGGAGTGCAAGGTCATCGACATCGTCAAGAAGCACCACATCGTCGTGCTAGAGGCGGTTGCCGCATGCATCGATACCGCACGCAAGGAGAAGCGCACGGTTCACGCCGTCGGCGACGGGACGTTTATTGTCGACGGGCGCAAGATCGACCGGAGGAAGATGATGGCCGCCAAGCTCCCCTACGGTGTTTAGCGTTCATCGGCCAGCCACGAGGAAATCCTGGGAGCCAAAATGAAAGGCCCGACGGCGCCCAATTTGACGTTGAAGCTCCCGTGTCCACTAGTGCGCACCCGAGCAGGCTTCCACCCCAAAGGCGCGCAGCGCCGGTAACTTCGACGTTGGCACTCTCATTTCGGTATCATGTCCGACAGTGATTGTTTCCCAGTCGCCCGAGTCCGCTAGATTCTCGTCACGGAGGCCGTTTCGATGCACAGATATCTCGAAGTCGTTCTGATCCTTGTTTTCCTTGGGCTTTGTTCCGGGTGCTCCTCTCAGCAACTTTACGCCACGGGGCAAGCCTACCAACGCAATCAATGCCTGCATCTGCCCGACCAGGGAGAACGGGAGAGATGCTTGAGCAAAGCAAGTTCGACGTATGAAGATTACAAGCGTGAAACCGCTTCGGATCGCAGCAACTGACTCAACAAGGAAGTTGAACGCTTTAGCGCCCGAAGCGAATGATGAGACAGCCTGGGCAACGTCCTGCGCCGCATCGGTAATTTCAAATGGGAGTTTATGGATATGCGTCATGAACCGTCAGATGTCGTTTATCGATTGGACAAGGATGACTTATTGGTCTTCTTTAACGACCAATGGGATAGCTTTGCAGAAGACAATGGCAGCCCCGACCTGATCGGCAAAAACATCGATAAACGACCGATCTGGGATTTCATCCACGACGCCGAAACGAGACATCTTCACGAGACCCTGCTCAAGAAAGCAAGATCGGGAAAGAGGGGACTTAATGTTCCATTCAGATGCGACGCTCCCGGTTTGCGCCGCTTCATGGACATGGACATATCCCTGCTAGACGATGGGAAGATCGAATATCGTTGTCGAACGATAAGAACGGAAGTCCGTGAGCCGGTTCCATTGACTCCGGGCAACTTGAAGGCCGGCCAATCCTTTTTAAGGATGTGCAGCTGGTGCAAGAAGATAGACGCAGGAAATGACTATTGGCTGGAGATCGAAGAGGCCATCAAAGTCCTTGGCCTGTTTTCCGAGGCGCGTATGCCAGAGATTTCTCACACGATGTGCCACGCTTGTCTTGCCGAACTGGAGACTGATGACTGAAGTAATGTGTAGTGAAGTGAACGCGACTTGATCTGATTTTATCTGATATCGCCTTCACCATATCGCCGCCTCAACCTGCTCAAGGTTTTTTCTAGTCGGACAGCGGGTGCATCCAGACCAACAACGTCTGCCCCTGAGATTCGGCCAGTCTCGCCAAGTCTGCGAGTTCCATCACCAGCGACTGCACGTCATCCTCGTCCCACTGGTCGAGTTCAAACTCTTCGGTCGCTGCCAGTTCCTCGGCCATACGCTCGACCGCCTCGTCTTCGAGACCCGCCAGCTTTGCCACCGCCTCTTCGGCAATGCGCAGCACCAGCGTCCCACTCTCTTCCGCCACATAGACGGGCTCGTAGGCCATGCTCGCCAGATCGAGCTCGTCGCCGGTCAGCAGGCAGTGCAGCATGACGATCTTGGCCGTGTCGAGTCCTTGCCTCTGGATGCCGCTCCATTCGTCCAGGGGTTGCGGGGACTCGCCGACTTCGGCGGATTCTTCTTCCTCGGCGGCAACGACGATGACTAGCGTCCCCATGGTCAGGCGGCCAGGGGCGGGTAGTCGATGTAACCTTTCGGCCCGCCGGCATAGAAGGTCTGCTGGTCGAAGTCGGCCAGTGGTGCGCCGCGCCGGAGGCGTTCGACCAAGTCGGGATTGGAGATGAACGGTTTGCCGATGCCGATCAGGTCTGCCAGCCCACGCTTGAGGATATCCTCGCAGTTGTCCGCCTTGAAGCCGCCGCAGGCGATGATGGCTCCCTTGTAGGCTAGCCGCAGGGCCGGCAGCAAGGGATGGCCGGCATCGTGTATCCAGCTGGCGGTTTGATCGTTGAGGTGCAGAAAACCGATCTTGCGGCGATCGAGCTCGCGGCCGACGTAGGTGTAGGTGCCGAGCGGGTCGGGGTCGGGCTTGATGTCGTTGGCCACTCCATAAGGCGACTGGCGCACGGCGATGCAGGACGGGTCGTAGATCGTGGCGACCGCATCCACCGCTTCGAGCAGCAGGCGGTAGCGGTTTTCCAGCGTGCCGCCGTATTCGTCGCGGCGCTGGTTCAGGAACGGGCAGCGGAACTGGTCCAGCAGATAGCCGTTGGCGCCGTGGATTTCGACGCCGTCGAAGCCGGCCAGGCGGGCCATGCGCGCGGCGCGGAGGAACTCGCCGGCGATGGCTTTGGCCTCGGCTGTGGTCAGCTCGACCGGCGCTTCGCAAGCGACGAATTGCGGCATGCCATCCGGGCCGGGAATGAAGGTCTGGCTGTCGGCGGCCTGGCTGGAGACGCCGGCCGGCGGGCTGCGATCGGCATGCAATGCCGAATGGGAGATGCGGCCGACATGCCAGAGCTGGGCAAATATCCTGCCGCCGGCGGCATGCACGGCATCGTTCACTTTCCGCCAGCCGGCCGCCTGCGCCTCGTTCCACAGGGCGCCGGTGTTGATGTAGCCGCGCGCCCGGTCGGATACCGGCACGCCTTCGGAAATGATCAGGCCGGCGCTGGCGCGCTGCCGGTAATATTCAACCATCATGTCGTTGGGGACCGCGTCGCGGTGGTCGGCACGGCAGCGCGTCATCGGCGCCATGACGATGCGGTTGGCAAGGGTGAGCGCGGCGTTGGAATATTTGTCGAACAGCATGGTCAGGCTCCCTGGTTTGAATATGCGCTGATGACATCCGGCGGCGCTTGCACCAGTTCGATCAGCACGCCTTCGCCGCCGATCGGAAACTGCTCATTGGCCTTGGGATGCAGGAAAATGATGTCGTAGCCGGCGGCGCCCTTGCGGATGCCGCCCGGCGCGAAGCGCACGCCCTGCGCGCTGAGCCATTCGACGGCCAGCGGCAGGTTGTCGACCCACAGGCCGATGTGGTTGAGCGGCGGCTCATGCACGGCGGGCTTCTTCGCGACGTCGAACGGCTGCATCAGGTCCACTTCGACCTTGAACGGACCGCTGCCCAAGGCGACGATGTCCTCGTCGACATTCTCGCGCTCGCTGACGAAATTGCCGGCGACGGAGAGTCCGAACATGTCGACCCACAGGCGGCGCAAGCGCTCCTTGGAAGTACCGCCGACGGCGATCTGCTGAATGCCGAGGATTTTGAAGGGGCGTCGGTTCATGGCTTTCTTCGCGCGAACAACAGGTAAAGGCCGAAGGCGATCATCGGCAGGCTCAACCACTGGCCCATGCTGACGGTATAGCTGAAACCGAAGATGCCGGCATCCGGCTCGCGAAAGAATTCTCCGATGACGCGCGCCGTGCCATAGCCGATCAGGAACATGCCCGAGACGGCGGCGCGCGGTCGCGGCTTGGCCGAGTACCACCACAGCAAGGCGAACAGGCACAAGCCTTCCAGCCCGGCCTGGTAGAGCTGCGAGGGGTGGCGCGGCTGCGCATCGACCTGCGGGAACACCATCGCCCAGGGCAGGGTCGCATCGGCGACGCGCCCCCACAGCTCGCCGTTGATGAAGTTGCCGATGCGGCCGGCGGCAAGGCCCAGCGGCACTAGCGGCGCAACGAAATCCATCACCTCGAAAAAAGTCTTGCCGGTCTTGCGGGCATACAGCGCCATCGCCGCCAGCACGCCGAGGAAGCCGCCGTGAAAGCTCATGCCGCCTTTCCACACAGCGAGAATTTCCAACGGATGCAGGAGGTAGTAACCCGGCTCGTAGAAAATCACCTGGCCCAGGCGGCCGCCGAGGACCACCCCGAACACGCCGTAGAACAGCAGGTCATCGAGGCTCTGTGCGGTGAAGCCGCGTTCCGGAAAACGCTGCGCACGCTGCCGTCCAAGCACGATGAACAGCACGAAGCCGATCAGGTACATCAGCCCGTACCAGCGTATCGCAAGCGGGCCGAGGGAGATGGCGACAGGATCGAACTGGGGATGGATCAGCATGGGGGACGAAGTGAAGTGGATGGCGGAGGTTTCGGCTAGAATTCACATTCTATCTTAGGCCTGCATTGCAACTGCAATAGCCCGCCGCATCAGGAGTATCGCCATGCCCCAATATCGCTCCCGCACTTCCACCCACGGCCGCAACATGGCCGGCGCCCGCGCGCTGTGGCGCGCCACCGGCATGAAGGACAACGACTTCGGCAAACCGATTATCGCCGTGGTTAACTCTTTCACCCAGTTCGTGCCGGGCCACGTGCATCTCAAGGACATGGGCCAGCTGGTGGCGCGCGAAATCGAAGCGGCCGGCGGCGTGGCCAAGGAATTCAACACCATCGCGATCGACGACGGCATCGCCATGGGCCATGGCGGCATGCTGTATTCGCTGCCTTCGCGCGAGCTGATCGCAGACAGCGTCGAGTACATGGTGAACGGCCATTGCGCCGATGCGATGGTATGCATCTCGAATTGCGACAAGATCACCCCTGGCATGCTGATGGCATCGCTGCGGCTGAATATCCCGTCGGTGTTCGTGTCCGGCGGGCCGATGGAGGCCGGCAAGGTGCAGTGGGGCGGCAAGACCATCATGATCGACCTGATCGACGCGATGATCAAGTCCGGCGATGCCGCGGTATCGGACCGGGAGGTCGATAAATTCGAGCACTCCGCCTGCCCGACCTGCGGTTCCTGCTCCGGCATGTTCACCGCCAACTCGATGAACTGCCTGACCGAGGCGATGGGCTTGAGCCTGCCCGGCAACGGTTCGCTGCTGGCGACCCATGCCGACCGCAAGCTGCTGTTCCTCAAAGCCGGCCGCCTCATCGTCGAACTGTGCAAACGCTACTACGAACATGACGACGCCGGCGTGCTGCCGCGTTCCATCGCCTCTTTCCAGGCCTTCGAGAACGCCGTGAGCCTCGATGTGGCGATGGGCGGATCTTCCAACACCGTGCTGCATCTGCTCGCCGCCGCACAGGAGGCCGGGGTAAGTTTCACCATGCAGGACATCGACCGCATTTCGCGGCGCGTGCCGTGCCTGGCCAAGGTGGCGCCGTCGACCCAGGAGTACCACATGGAGGATGTGCATCGTGCCGGCGGCATCATGGCCATCCTCGGCGAACTCGACCGCGCCGGCCTGATCCACTGCGATTGTCCGACGGTGCTGTATCCGTCCATCGGCGAAGCGCTCGAATGCTGCGACGTAAAACGCCTTGCGAACCCGGCCGTGCATGATTTCTACCGTGCCGCCCCCGGCGGGATACCGACGCAAACGGCCTTCTCGCAAAACCGGCGCTATCCGGCACTCGACCTCGACCGCCATGCCGGCTGCATCCGCGACAAGGACCATGCCTATTCGCGTGAAGGCGGGCTGGCCGTCCTGTTCGGCAACATCGCGGAGAAAGGCTGCATCGTCAAGACTGCCGGCGTGGATGAGAGCATCTGGAAATTCACCGGCACCGCACGCGTCTATGAGAGCCAGGAAGAGGCATCTGCCGGCATCCTCGGCGACGAGGTTCACGCCGGCGACGTGGTGATCGTGCGCTATGAAGGCCCCAAGGGTGGCCCCGGCATGCAGGAGATGCTCTATCCGACGTCGTATCTCAAGTCGAAGGGACTCGGCAAGGTCTGTGCGCTGCTCACCGACGGGCGCTTCTCGGGCGGCACTTCCGGCCTGTCGATCGGCCACGCCTCCCCCGAAGCGGCGGCAGGCGGCACTATCGGCCTGGTCGAGAACGGCGACCAGATCGAGATCGACATTCCCAACCGGCGCATCCACCTGGCGCTCGACGACGCCGAACTGGCCCGCCGCCGTGCGGCGATGGAGGCGAAAGGCGCGGCAGCGTGGCAGCCGGTCAAGCGCGAGCGGCAGGTCTCCGCCGCGCTGCAAGCTTATGCCGCCATGACCACCAGCGCCGATACCGGCGCGGTGCGCGATCTGGCACAACTGCGGCAACTGCGCAGATAAGCCGGGAAGTTGGGGAGTTGGGGAGTTGGGGAGTTTTTATGCGGCCAAGACGCTGAGCAGCTTGTCATGCACGCCGCCGAAGCCGCCATTGCTCATCACCAGCACTTGGTCGCCGGGCCGGGCCGCGGCTGCGACAGCCGCCACCAATACGTCGATATCCTCGAAGGTGCGGGCTTTTTCGCCAAGGCTGGCCAACACCGCCGCGGCATCCCAGCCAAGCTGGTGCGCATAGCAGAACACGGCATCCGCGCCGGACAGACTATCCGGCAATAGCGCCTTTATGCTGCCCAGTTTCATGGTATTGGAACGCGGTTCCAATACCGCGAGGATGCGTTTTCCCCCGACCTGTCCTCGCAGACCCTCGATAGTGGCCGCGATTGCCGTCGGATGATGGGCGAAGTCGTCATAGACCGTCACCCCGCACACCGTTCCCCGCACTTCCAGACGCCGTTTGACACCCTGAAAGCGGGCCACGGCCTGGAGCGCCAGGTCGGTTGGAACGCCCGCATGATGCGCCGCGGCAATCGCCGCCACGGCATTGGCGCGGTTGTGGGCGCCCGGCAGGGACAAGCTGGTTCGGCCGGCCTCCTCCCCGGCATGACTCACTGCGAAGCTGCCATCGGCCGCAGCTTCGCCGGCCAGCCAACCCTCGCTGCCATTGAACCATGCCAGCGGTGTCCAGCAGCCGCGCGCAAGAACACGTTCCAGGGAGGCCTCCCCGGCATTGGCGACGATCAGGCCGTTATTGGGCAAAGTCCGCACTAAATGGTGGAATTGGGTCTCGATCGCCGCAAGATCGGCGAAGATGTCCGCATGATCGAACTCCAGGTTATTCAGGATGAGGGTCCGCGGCCGATAGTGTATGAATTTCGAGCGCTTGTCGCAGAAGGCCGTATCGTACTCGTCCGCTTCGATCACGAAGAAAGGCGAGTCGGTCAGGCGTGCCGAAACGCCAAAATCCTGCGGCACACCGCCCACCAGAAAGCCCGGAGATAAACCGGCTTCCTCCAGAATCCAGGCCAACAACGCAGTGGTTGTCGTCTTGCCATGGGTTCCCGCCACCCCCAGCACCCATTTACCCCGCAGGACATGCTCGGCCAGCCACTGCGGGCCGGAGACATAGGGAAGGTCGCGCGCAAGAATTTCCTCCAGCAGCGGATTGCCTCGCGAAATGGCATTGCCGACCACGAACAGGTCGGGCTGCAAATCGGTCTGGGCGGGGTCGTAACCCTCGGTCAGGACGATACCCTGCTCCTCCAATTGAGTGCTCATCGGCGGATAGACATTGGCATCGCAGCCGCTGACGCGATGGCCGGCACTCCGCGCCAGGAGGGCGATGCCTCCCATGAAAGTGCCGCAGATACCGAGGATATGAATATGCATGCTTGCGGAAATGTCGAGAAAATCGACTGGCTGTGTACAATGACGAAGAATTATAGTCGACGCCACCGCCATCACTTGCAGCCATCCGCAGCCATCTGTCATGCCACGCAACGCCAAACGCGCCAGACATACCCATCATATGGAAGCCATGCGGCGCGACATCACCAGCTTGGCCGCCCGTCTGATGGCGGAGGATGGTATCGCCAGCTATGGCCTGGCCAAGCGCAAGGCCGCCAAGCAACTGGGTGCGCCGGAGAGCGAGGCGCTCCCCGCCAATCAGGAAATCGAGGCCGCGTTGCGTTCCTACCTGACCATCTTCCAGCAGGATGAACTGCGCGAGAGGCTCGCCCTGCTGCGCCGGGAAGCCCTTGAAATCATGCGTCGGCTCGAAATGTTCAACCCTTACCTGACCGGCCCGGTCCTCGACGGCATTGCTGGCCGCTACGCCGAGGCGGAGATCGAACTGTACGCCGACAGCGCCAAAGATGTGGAGATCTTCCTGCTAAATCACGGTATGAGCTTCGATTATGCAGACATTCCTCACAACGGCACAGCCCATGGCAACGACCAGATTGAGGCCCGGCTACGCCTCGACGGCAAGGAAACAACGCTTCTGCTGTCGATCTACCCATATCCCTTGGAGCGCGTTCACCGACGTAACCCGCATACCGGTCAAGTCGCTCTCCGAGCGGGTATAGAAGCCGTCGCCGCGCTGATCGACGAACAGACATGAAGCCCTTCGCTCGTTTCGCCCTGATCGCCGCCGTCATGCTACTCGCCATCGCCGCGGGGTTGTTTGTCGCATACATGAACCAGCCTATGCGCGCGGACAACCCAAGCACTCCCTCGAATGACAAAACGCTGGCGACGGCTCAACTGCTGGCCTTGACCCTGCCCGACGCCCGCACGACCAATCAATCGTTAAGTCAATGGCGGGGGAAATTGCTGGTGGTGAACTTTTGGGCGACATGGTGTCTGCCGTGTCGTGAGGAAATGCCCGGATTCTCGCGGCTGCAAGACAAGTTTGCAGCCAAAGGCGTTCAATTTGTCGGCATCGCCTTCGATAATGCGGATAAAGTACAGCAATTCTCCGCACAAATCCCGGTTTCCTACCCGCTCCTGATAGGCACCGCTGAACTTTTGCCCATCACCGCCGGTTTAGGCAATACGGCCGGGGGCTTGCCTTTTACGGTCGTCATCGACAGGGACGGCAGCCTGCTCCAGTCGCGTCTCGGCGTATGGAAGGAAGCGGCTTTCGAAGCCACCCTCGCCGCGCTGGCAAAGTGATCGATTCATCGAGAACCCCGAACCCGGACATGACGCGGCCGGATTGTTTGCACTCGGGCTGCACTCGGGACTAGACAATATGCATCGATTTGCGGCAAACTTGCATCCATGTCCAAGCAAACCAGCACTAAAAAGACCGACTCGCATATTGTCGAGCCGCGCATTCTTGTCCTGCATGGCCCCAACCTGAATCTGCTCGGCAGGCGCGAGCCGGATATATACGGGTGCAAGACGCTGGAAGAAATCCATCGCGCCATGGAAGCGCAAGGACGTGCGGCTGGCGTGCAAGTCGAAAGCTACCAAAGCAATAGCGAGGGGGAACTGGTAGACCGCATTCAGTCCGCCGCTAGCGAAGGCGTCCGCTTCATTATCATCAATCCCGCTGCCTACACCCATACCAGCATTGCCCTGCGTGACGCTCTGGCTGCCGTTGCCATTCCATTCATAGAGGTCCATTTGTCGAACGTTCACGCGCGGGAAACTTTCCGCCAGCATTCTTATTTGTCCGATATTGCCGTCGGCGTTATCTGCGGTCTAGGCAGCCTGGGCTACGAGCTTGCCCTCTCCGCCGCGCTGGCGCGCATCCACCCATCCTGAAGCCTGTGGCAGCATGCGCACGGCGCAATGCTAATACCTACATGCCGATTAGCCAGGAGCACCCATGGATCTGAGAAAACTCAAGAAACTGATTGACCTTGTCCAGGAATCGGGCATTACCGAACTGGAAGTCACCGAGGGCGAGGAAAAAGTACGCATCGTCAAGCACGCGCCATCCCCGCAAACCGCCACTTACATGGTGAGCGCCCCGGCGGCGGCCCAGCACGAGCCGGCACCGCATCCCGCGGAAACGGCGGCCGCAAACGCTCCGAGCGAACCGGAGGGACATGTCGTCACGGCGCCGATGGTCGGGACTTTCTATCGCGCCAGTTCGCCGGAATCGACGCCTTTCGCCGAAATCGGCCAAGCGGTCAAGGAAGGCGATACGTTATGCGTCATCGAAGCGATGAAACTGATGAACGAGATCGAATCCGATGCGACTGGCATCATCAAGGCCATCCTCGTCGAGAATGGCCAGCCAGTCGAATTTGGTCAGCCGATGTTCCTGATCGGCTGAAATGCCAATGTCCGAAAAAATCCTGATCGCCAACCGCGGCGACCAGCCGCCGTCAAGCGGCACAGCGGCGGAGCCAAATCGCCGAGTGGCCGAAGGCCACCAGGGCGATTACGCCGCGGAGGCAGCCCATGTTTGAGAAAATTCTGATCGCCAATCGCGGCGAAATCGCCCTACGCATCCAGCGCGCCTGTCGCGAACTGGGCATCAAGAACGTGGTCGTGCACTCGACCGCCGATACCGAGGCGAAATACGTCAAACTCGCCGACGAGTCTGTCTGCATCGGTCCGGCCGCCTCTTCAGGCAGTTATCTCAACATTCCGGCGATCATCTCGGCGGCCGAGGTGACCGACGCCGAGGCGATCCACCCCGGCTACGGCTTTCTCTCGGAAAATGCCGATTTCGCCGAACGCGTCGAGAAATCGGGTTTCGTGTTTATCGGACCGCATCCGGAAACCATCCGGCTGATGGGCGACAAAATCAGCGCCAAGGATGCCATGAAGGCTGCCGGGGTGCCTTGCGTACCCGGTTCGGAAGGTGCGCTACCGGACAATCCGGAGGAAATCGCCAAGATCGCCCGCAGTGTCGGCTACCCGGTCATTCTCAAGGCGGCCGGCGGCGGCGGCGGGCGCGGCATGCGCGTGGTGCATACCGAAGCGGCCCTGCATAACGCGGTGAATACGACGCGCGCCGAAGCCGGTGCGGCTTTCGGCAACCCGACGGTGTACCTGGAGAAATATCTCGAAAACCCGCGCCACATCGAAATCCAGATCCTCGCCGACAGCTACAAGAATGCGGTTTATCTCGGCGAGCGCGATTGCTCGATGCAGCGTCGCCACCAGAAGGTGATCGAAGAAGCGCCCGCCCCTAACATCGCTCCCCGCCTGATCGCGCGTGTCGGCGAGCGCTGTGCTGAGGCCTGCCGCAAGATCAACTACCGCGGCGCCGGCACTTTCGAATTCCTGTTCGAGAACGGCGAGTTTTATTTTATCGAAATGAACACGCGGGTCCAGGTCGAGCACACGGTGACCGAACAAGTCACCGGACTCGATATCGTTCAGGCACAGATCCGCGTCGCCGCAGGAGAGAAGCTCTGGCTTCGGCAGCGCGACGTCGAGCTCAGGGGCCACGCCATCGAATGCCGCATCAACGCCGAGGACCCGTTCAACTTCACTCCCTCCCCCGGCAAGATTCTTTCCTACCACCCCCCCGGTGGCCCGGGCATCCGCGTCGATACCCACATCTATCAAGGCTATACCATACCGTCCGCCTACGACTCGATGATCGGCAAGCTCATCGCTTACGGCGACAGCCGCGACCAGGCCATTCGCCGCATGCGCATTGCGCTGTCGGAGATGGTGGTGGAGGGGATCAAGACCAACATCCCGCTCCATCTCGAACTGATGCACGATGCAAGCTTCATCGAAGGCGGCACCAGCATTCATTACCTCGAAGAAAAACTCGCCGCCAAGGATAAGGCAAACAAAGGAAAATAGTCCATGTGGCTGAGTGTCGCGCTGGATGCCGATGCTGATCACGCCGATGCGCTGTCGGATGCGCTGTTAGCGCAAGGCGCGATCACGGTCAGCGTGGAGGATGCGCTGGCCGGCACTCCCGAGGAAATCGCGCGCTTCGGCGAACCCGGCAGCCCTGCCGGCAACTCGCCGTCGCAATCGCCATCGCCATCGCCATCGTTATGGCAACGCAACCGCGTGATTGCCTTGTTCGAGCCGCGCGCCGACCCCGGCGATCTGCCCAGACGCATCGCCGCCGCCTGCGCCGCCACTGGAATCGACACTCCCCCGGTACTCGCCATCGAGGAAATCGCCGAGCAAAACTGGGTGCAGCTGACGCAATCCCAATTCGAGCCGATCCGGATCAACGAGCGCCTCTGGATTGTGCCCTCCTGGCATGCCACCCCCGACCCGAATGCGATCAACCTGATGCTCGATCCCGGCATGGCTTTCGGTACGGGTTCGCACCCCACCACGCGGCTTTGCCTGGACTGGCTGTGCAATAACCTGCGGGGAGGCGAAACAGTGCTCGATTACGGTTGCGGCTCGGGCATTCTGGCCATTGCCGCAGCCAAGCTCGGTGCCGGCCGGATACTTGGGGTGGACATCGACGACGGCGCCCTGGAGGTCGCCCGTGGCAATGCCGCCGCCAACAAGGTCGTGCTGGAACTGCGCCATACGCGGGCGAGGCTGGAGGAAACCTTCGATTTCGTCGTCGCCAATATTCTCACCAACCCGCTCTGTCTCCTGGCGCCCCTGCTTGCCGCCCGCGTCGCGCCCGTCACGCAAGAGAGGAAGTCCAGAGGACGCCTGGCGCTCTCCGGCATACTCGAAACCCAGGCCGACGAAGTCATCGCGGCCTATGCGCCATTCATGGCGCTGCGTATCGCCGCAACCCTGGACGGTTGGGTGCGGCTGGAAAGCGTGGAAGGGGGGCTATCGTCATGATGATCACGCGCTGCCCCAACTGTGCCACCGCCTTTCGCGTCACCCCTGAACAGATCAAGGCCATGCAGGGCAAAGTGCGCTGCGGCCGATGCCAGCAAGTCTTCAACGCCATCGACACGCTGCGCGACATGCTGGCCGAACCGGCCTTGGCATCCGAATCGTTCAAGGATCTCCCCGAACCGGAACTTCCGCTGGAAGAACCATCGATCATCGATACGCCCGACAAGGGGATAGCCGCTGAGCCGTCAGCCTTGCTCGAACCGCCAATCGACCCGATGGCCGATATCGCTTGGCAGCAGCCGCAAATCGAGCCGCTGCTGCATGAGCAACGGAATACCGGGCAACGGCGCCACACCTGGGCCTGGGCGCTCGCCGCCGGGCTTGCCCTGCTGCTGTTGCTGCTGCAACTCATCGTGCATTTTCGCGTCGAACTGGCCGTATTGCTGCCTGATGCCAAGCCCTTGCTGCAAGCCCTGTGCGAACCGATGGATTGCGATTTGCCCCTGCCGCGCAAAGCCGATCTGATCGGCATCGAATCCTCGGACCTGCATCCCGACCCCGGCAATCGGGATCGTTTGATATTGGCGGCCATGCTGAAAAATCGCGCTCCTTTCGCCCAAACCTACCCCCATCTTGAACTGACCCTGACCGACACCGCCGATCAACCCATCTTGCGCAAGGTGCTGGCACCGGCAGACTACTTGCCCAAGGGTATCGACGCTGCGTCGGGATTCGCCGCCAGCGGCGAACTCGCCGTGAACCTGGCGCTGATGCATGATCACGCGGCCAATTCCGCGGCGAGCGGGTACCGGCTTTATCTTTTCTATCCATAAGTGTATTCTTCAATACGTTTTATATTTAAAGGAGTATTACCATGACAACCGTTACCCTTGGCGGCAATCCAATCCACATCGGGGGCCAATTTCCGCAAGTCGGCCAGAACGCGGCAGCCTTTTCGCTGGTCGCCGCCGATCTATCCAACAAGTCGCTCAAGGATTATGCCGGCAAGCGCAAAGTGCTCAACATCGTCCCCAGCCTGGATACGCCGACATGCGCCACATCCACGCGCAAGTTCAATGAGCGCGCCAGCAGTTTGCCCAATACCGTGGTACTGGTGGTCTCGGCCGATCTGCCTTTCGCCATGAACCGTTTCTGCACCGTCGAAGGATTGAAGAATGTCATCCCCCTCTCGATCATGCGCGGTCGCGAGTTCATGGGCAACTATGGGGTCGAGATTCTCGATGGTCCGCTTGCCGGCGTGACTGCCCGTGCCGTGGTGGTGCTCGACGAGAATGACAAGGTAATCCACGCCGAACTGGTGTCCGAGATCAAGAACGAACCCAACTACGACGCAGCGTTGGCAGCGCTTAAATAAGATCCGCCTTTAGTACACCGTTGGGCCAGGAAACCCGAATGCTATAATTTCGGCATTCTCCGGATTCCTGCCCAACCATGAAAACCCTGATTTGCGGCTCCCTTGCCTATGACACGATCATGGTGTTCCATGATCGTTTCAAGCATCATATCCTGCCCGAGCAGATCCACATTCTCAACGTTTCATTCCTGGTTCCCGATCTGCGCCGCGAGTTTGGCGGATGCGCAGGCAACATTGCCTACAATTTGCAGTTGCTGGGAGGCGAGCCGCAAATCATGGCCGCGGTCGGCGAGGACTCCGCGCTCTACGCAAGGCGGCTGAAGCACCTGCGGCTCGATGCCAGTCATGTGAAAGAAATTCCCGACAGCTATACTGCGCAGGCCTTCATCACCACCGACATGGATGACAACCAGATCACCGCCTTCCATCCCGGGGCGATGAATTTCTCGCATGCCAACCATGTCGCCGACGCGCAGGATGTCTCTCTCGGCATCGTCTCGCCGGATGGTCGCGAGGGGATGCTCCAGCATGCCCGCGAATTCCACGCCGCCAGGATTCCCTTCGTATTCGATCCCGGACAAGGACTGCCGATGTTCAACGGCGAAGAACTGATGGACTTCCTGGAACTTGCCGACTTTTGCACGGTCAATGACTACGAGGCAAAACTGCTCTGTGAGCGCACCGGAAAAACCCTCGATGAACTGGCGCGCAAGGTCAAGGCGTTGTTCGTTACGCTGGGAGGCAATGGTTCGGAAATTTACACTGACGGTCAACATATCGCCATTCCCAGCGTTAAACCGGGAGCCCTGGTCGATCCGACCGGTTGCGGCGATGCCTACCGGGCCGGGCTGCTGTACGGCATCGCCGAAGGTTGGGCATATGAAAAAGCCGGCCGTTTGGCCTCCGTGATGGGTGCGATAAAAATCACCCAGCGCGGCGGCCAGAACCACAAGCCGCACCGCGACGACATCGCCGCACAATATCTCGAGGCCTTTGGCCATAAACTCTGGTAAGGAATTTAATATGAATAAAACGACTTCAAGCTTGATCGTCCTTGCGGCAACCGCGCTGCTGCTCTCGGGTTGCGCCACCAGCCAGTCCGGCAGCAGTTATTCGCAACGTCAAGCGCAGCATGAAATGAGCGTACGCTTGGGGGTGGTGGAAAGCGTCCGTCAAGTCACCATCGAAGGCAACAAGGACGGCGCAGGCGCGGCAGTCGGCGGTGTGCTCGGGGGCATCGCCGGCAGCAACGTCGGCGGCGGCGACCGTGGTTCAGCGGTCGGCACCATCCTGGGCGTAGTCGGCGGTGCGGTCGCGGGTCATGCCATCGAGGAACATATCACGAAGAAAAACGGCCTCGAAATCACCATCAAATTCGACAATGGCGCGATGAGTGCCATCACCCAGGAAGCTGACGAACAATTCCACGTCGGGGAGCGGGTGCGCGTACTGTCGGGAGGCGGCAAGACGCGCGTCAGCCATTGAGATTCCCGGCCCCGGTCCGGCGTTCGTTCATTCAGTCATTCGCTCAAGCAGCTCGGCAATCGACCTGAAACACCGCTTGATCTTCCAAGCGTACCGCGGTCAGCTGGCCTCCCCAGAAACAGCCCGAGTCCAACGCCAGCAAGCCAGGGGCCAGCTTCAGGCCGAGCGCCGACCAGTGGCCCGTCACCAGCCGGTAGTCGGCGCTCTTGCGCTTGGGCACCTCAAACCACGGCAAATAGCCGGCCGGCGCATCCTTGACCTCGCCCTTGCTACGAAATTCCATCTCGCCGGCGGGCGTACAAAAACGCATCCTGGTCATCGCATTGACGATCACCCGTAGCCGTGCCCAGCCCCGCAGGTCGTCGCGCCAGGCCTTGGGTTCGCCGCCGCGCATGTGCGCGAGGAAGTCCCGGAAATCGTCCGCGCGAAGCGCCGCCTCGACCTCTCGCGCCAGTGCCTGAGATTTTTTTATGCTCCACTGCGGCAACAGGCCGGCATGCACCATCGCAAAACCGTTTTCGACGTGCATCAGCGGCTGCCGGCGCAGCCAGGCGAGCAACTCATCCCGGTCGGGCGCCGCAAGCACCTCGCCCAGCGTATCCTCATCGCGCTGCTGCGCACCGTTTTCGGACATCATCAGCAGATGCAGGTCATGGTTGCCGAGCACGGTAATCGCCGCCGCAGCGAGATTCTTGACGAAACGAAGCACCTCCAGCGACTGCGGTCCGCGATTCACCAGATCGCCGACCAGCCAAAGCCGGTCGCGGCGCTCGTCAAAGCCGCACTTCGCCAGCAAGCGTTGCAAAGCGTCGAAGCAGCCTTGAATATCGCCTATCGCGTAAATCGCCATTTATTCAAACCCCATACTCGGTAGCCGCCGGCCACGTTTAATATTCAATCCGCAGATGGACGCGGGCGGTATTCGGGAACCCACGCCGCCAATCCTTCCTTGACCGCCGCCGGCGTCAGGCTTGGCTGATCCAGCCAGGCCTGCAATTCCGCCAGCCATGCCGCGTCGCCCTGGGTATTGGCCCGGGCCACCCGCAACTTCGGATGCGGTGTCGGCAAGGTCGTTTCGTCGTCAGCCAGCAGTTCCTCGTAAAGTTTCTCGCCCGACCGCAGTCCGGTGAATTCTATGCGGATGTCTTCTTCGGTAAAACCCGAGAGGCGGATCATGTCTCGCGCGAGATCGACGATCCTGATCGGTTCGCCCATGTCGAGCACGAAAATCTCGCCGCCCTGCCCCATCAATCCCGCTTGCAAAACCAGTTCCGCGGCTTCTGGAATCAGCATGAAATAACGCACGATTTCAGGATGGGTCACCGTCACAGGCCCGCCCTGGGCGATTTGTTCGCGGAATTTTGGAATCACGCTGCCGCTGCTGCCGAGCACGTTGCCGAACCGCACCGTCACAATGCGCGTCGCGGTCCGGCCTGCTTGACCATGCCGGCCCAAGGCTTGGCAGACCATCTCCGCCAGCCGCTTGCTGGCTCCCATGACATTGGTCGGATTCACCGCCTTGTCGGTGGAGATCAATACCAAGCGGCTGGCGCCATGCGCCATCGCAGCACGCGCCACGCACCAGGTCCCGAACACATTATTGCTCAATGCCTGCCAGGCGTTCTCGTTCTCCATCAGCGGGACATGTTTGTAGGCGGCGGCATGGAACACGACTTCGGGGCGATACTCATTGAAAATAGCCGCCAAACGGGCTTCGTCCCGCACATCGCCGATCAGGCAAGCAATCGAAACGTCGGGAAACTGTTTGATGAATTCCTGCTCGATGCGATACATCGCATATTCCGAGAGATCGAAAAATACCAACAGGCGCGGCGAAAAACGGGCGATCTGGCGGCACAGCTCGGCACCGATCGAACCGCCCGCCCCGGTGACCAGCACCGCTTTGCCCGCCAGCAAACCTTGCAGACCTTGCTCATCAAGCTGCACCGAGTCGCGGCCGAGCAGGTCTTCCAATTCGACCTTGCGCACCTGCGATATGGCGACCCGTCTCGACAGCAGGTCCTCGTAGGACGGCACCGTCAACAGGCTCAGTCCGCCTTCCGTGGCCAACTTCGCCGCTCGACGACGGGCGCCATGCGTTGCCGAAGGCATGGCCATGATCGCTTGCCGCACGGCATGCGCCTTGGCTTGTTCGGCGATTTCGGCCAAGGGGCCAAGCACGGGAACGCCGTGGAGCAGCCTCCCCTGCTTGTCAGGGTCGTCGTCCAGCAAACCCACCACATGCCACTGCCGGCTGCGCGCCAGGTCGCGCAACAGGGTTTGCGCCGCCTCGCCGGCGCCCAGCACCAACACCGGTTCGCCCGTGACGGCGCGGAAGCCCAACAGATGCCCATCCTTCCAGGAGCGGTAGAGAAAACGGCTCCCCCCCATGAACAGGACCAACAACATCGGATACAGCACCAACACCGAACGCGGCACCTCGGACAGCTGTTGCAGCATGTACAGCAGCATGGGGAGCGCCAGGGCACATACCCCCGCCGCCAGGATGATGCGTTTGAGGTCCGGCAGGCTGGCAAAACGCCAGATGCCGCGATAAAGGCCCAGACTCCAGGCGATCACGCCCTGCAAAGGCACGACGAAAACCATGGTCGATAGCAAGCCGTGTCCGAAGGGGGCGGGGATGTCGAAATTGAAGCGCAGCCAGTAAGCCAGTCCCCAGGCAAGGGAACTGGCCACGAGATCATGGATGATGATAAGCAGCGTGCGCAGCTTCACAGGCTTTGATCCGAGGAGAGTATGAGATCGATGATGGCCGCTCCGGCAGGTTAAGGGACGAACCGTCTTGGCTGGTAGCCAAAATCGCGCGTCGCCTCGGTGTGTTCGCAAACCAGATCCTCATTCATGCGCTGCGCCATGGCGATATTGAAATCCCGGTATCCTGGAATGAAGGAGAGCGCAGCGATGGAAGTGCCATACAACACCTTGGGAATAGTCACGAACCTCGGCTTGTAGTTCAAGCTCTCGAAGATGCGGGAAACCATCGCTCGATATGTCAGGGTCTCTCCGCCGCTAAGATCATAAGTCTTCTCGAAGGTTAGCGGATTATCCAGCGCCACGACGCAGGCGTTCGCAAGATCGGCGGCATGCACCGGCTGACGCAGTCCCGAGGCCTCGCCGAGTATCGGGAATATGCCGGTTGCCCTGACCAGGCGACGAATCAAGGTGATGTTGCGGTCCATGTCACGGCCATAGATCAGTGTCGGCCTGAAAATGGTCCAGTGCATACCGAAGCGCCGACAGTTTTCGGCAAGCTCGTCTTCGGCCGCATTCAGGCGATGGGCGAAAGCGCGTTCCGCAGCGCTCGGGGAGCCGGCCTTGCTGAATTTGCTCGACGAACTGAAGGCGATGATGCGCTTTATGCCAAGCTGGAGAAACGCCTCGATCCGATGCGGCAGTATCGTCAAAGGGGCCAAGTGAATCAGGCTATGCGCGGCCGGCAAAGCCGTCAATGAGGAAGTGTCCCAGTTGTCGACCTTATGCCAAGCGACGTTCCCGTGCTGTTCCGTCTTCCACTCCGGGGCCGACCGGCGACTCAGCGCAACCGCGCGATAGCCTGCATCGACAAGCAGCGGCAAGAGAAATCTCCCGATCTGGCTGGCGGCTCCGCCGACCACGACGGTATGCGCTGCGGATGAGGATGCCGGCATGTTTGCCTTATGCATATCGGGGCGCATTCCCTGGCACAGGTTCAGCGCCCGTTGTCGGAAACAACGACGTTTACCGGAGAGGAGGGATTCGGCGGCAAAGTGACGCAAACAGCAAACATGGCGATTCACACGGCTTCTGGACGACCGGATATATTGTACCTTTTGAACATACAAGCAGCCAGGCGGTTCGAATGCCCAAGCACAACACAACAATACCCAACACCACCTCACGCGCAACGGATACTCGAGCGTCGGGCAGACAGTGTGAAGCCGCGGCAGGGGATGTATCGCAGGCTGCCGATGATAGGGTTTGAACCTTGCACGACAAACGCCCCCATCTCCTGTTTCTGGTCACCGAAGACTGGTTTTTCTGTTCCCATTTTCTTGACCGTGCCGTAGCCGCCCGAACGGCGGGCTATCGCGTCAGCGTGGCAACGCGGGTAGACCGCCATGGCGAGCGCATTACCGCACACGGCCTCGGACTCATCCCGTTGCGTCTCGAACGGCGTGGCATCAATCCGCTGCGCGAGCTGCGGGCGGTGGCGGAGCTGCTGCGCATTTATCGCTCGTCGAAACCGGACATCGTTCATCATGTCGCCCTCAAACCGATTCTCTACGGCACCTTGGCCGCAAAAATGGCCGGTGTGCCGCATATCGTCAATGCGCCGGTCGGCATGGGTTACGCGTTCAGTTCCCGGCGTCTGCTGGCGCGGCTGTTGAGACCGGCGATTATTCTCGCGTATCGCTGGCTGATGAACCCGGGAAACAGTTGCGTGGTGTTTGAAAACCCGGACGACCGGCAGTGGCTGAGCCAACTGGGCATCGTCGATGCTGGGCGTACCCGGCTGATTCGCGGTGCGGGCGTGAATCTCGATTTGTTTGCGGCGACCGGGGAACCCGCCGGTAATCCGGTGGTGGTGCTGCCCGCCCGCATGTTGTGGGACAAAGGCATCGGAGAATTTGTCGCGGCGGCCGCCATGCTGAGGCAGAGCGGCGTGGCGGCGCGGTTTGTGCTGGCGGGCGAGCGCGACGCCGGCAATTTGGCGGCAATCCCGCTGGCACAGCTGGAGCGCTGGCATGCGGAAGGTATCGTCGAATGGATAGGGCATCAGGATGACATGCCGCGCGTGCTGGCCAGCGCGCACATCGTGTGTCTGCCCTCCTACCGCGAGGGATTGCCCAAGGCGCTGATCGAAGCCGCCGCGGGCGGCAGACCGATTGTCACGTGCGACGTTCCCGGTTGCCGCGAGGTAGTGCGCGATGAAGAAAACGGCTTGCTGGTGCCGCCGCACGACGTTGCCGGACTAGCTGCGGCATTGCGGCGCTTGATCGAGCAGCCGGCATTGCGCGCTCGAATGGGGCGGCGCGGGCGCGCAATCGCCGCCGCCGAGTTCTCCGTGCAGCAGGTCAATTCCGAAACGCTTGCGCTTTATCAGACCTTGTTGTCATAGCACATTGTTTTCGAGCCAGGCCTGAAACATCAAGACCGCCCACAGGCGGTGCTGCCAATTGCGCACTCCCTGCTGGTGCTCATGCCACGCCTTGCGTATCGTGCGTATTGGGCCGGGTTCGAAATAAGCCTCGCGCCGCAGACGCCCCTCGTCGAGCAAAGCCTCCGCCCATTCGTGCAAGGGTCCGAGCAGCCATTCCCCGATGGGTACGCTGAAGCCCGCTTTGGGCCGCTCGATCATTTCGCGCGGCACATATTTGTAGAGCACCTGGCGCAGCAACCACTTGCTTTGCCGGTTGCGGATCTTCAGCGGCAGGGGCAGACGCCAGGCGAACTCGAATACCCGGTGATCGAGATAGGGCGCCCGGGTTTCCAGGCTGACGGCCATGCTGGCCCGATCGACCTTGGTCAGGATGTCGTCCGGCAGATACCCTTGCGCATCGCCCAGCATCATTTGTTCTGCGAAGCTCCAATCATCCGGCCATGAATTTTGCGGCCAGGAATTGTTTTCCCCGTCCCCGATCACGAGGGCTTCGGCGGCAGGCCAAAAGGACAGGAACTGCTGGTAGAGCGCCTGGTTCGTATCGCAACGCAAGAGTGCGGCCAGCTTGTAGAGCTTGTCGCCCGACGCATCGGCTCGCCGCGCCAGGGGGATGCGCTGGAAAACCGCATCCCATGCCGCTGGCGAGAGCGTGCCGAGCAACGCGGCCAGCGGTTGCCGCAGCAGCGAGCCAAGGCGCAGGATGCGCGGCCCCCAGCGGTAGCGCGTGTAGCCCCCGAAAAGCTCGTCGCCGCCGTCGCCCGAGAGCACGACCGTCACCTGCCGGCGCGCCAGGGCGGCCACCAGGAAAGCGGGGATCTGGGACGAATCGGCAAATGGCTCGTCATACAATTCGGGCAGGCGCGGGATGATGCGGCGGGCCTCCTCCGGCGTCACATACAGTTCGGTATGCTCGGTGCCGAGATGCCTGGCGACTGCCGCCGCATACGGCGCTTCGTCGTATCCTGGCGCAGCGAAGCCGATGGTGAAGGTTTTTACCGGCTTGCCTCCTTGCGTCTGCATCAAGGCGACAATCAGGGAGGAATCGACGCCGCCCGACAGGAAGGCGCCGAGCGGCACATCGGCGCAGGACTGGCAAGCGACGGACTCCCGCAACAGCGCCTCGAGCGCCGCGGCGGCGGCGTTATCGTCCATCCGCAGCGGCGATTCCCGTCCTTGGCGGGCAGCCTCCAGCGCACGCCAGTAAGGCTGGGGCGTTCCGGCACTGCCGGGAGAGGAAAAGCTCAGGATCACCCCGGGCGCCAGTTTGCGGATTCCCCGGTAAATGCTCTGCGGCGTCGGGACGACGCCGTACCGCAGATACAGCCCCAACGCCGGACGATCGATCTCGCCACGCCAGCCCGGATGAGCGCGCAGCGCCTTGAGTTCGGAAGCGAATACGAGTGCGCCGTCCAGCCAGCCGTAGTACAAGGGTTTCTCGCCCAGCCGGTCGCGCGCCAGCGCCAGGCTACGCTGCTTGCCGTCCCACAGGGCCAGGGCGAACATGCCCACGCAACGCTGCAATGCGGCTTCGAGGCCCCAGCGCAGTATCGCCTCCAGCAGCACCTCGGTATCGGAATGGCCGCGCCATTCGACATCGCCCAAGGACCTGCGCAGCTCGGCATGGTTGTAGATCTCGCCGTTGAAGACGATGACATAACGCCGGTCTCGCGAGCGCATCGGCTGGTGCCCTTCGGGCGAAAGATCGAGGACCGCCAGACGCCGATGGGCCAGGGCGATGCCCGCCGGCGGATCGGACCACACGCCGTCGTCGTCGGGGCCACGATGGATCAAGCGCGCGCTCATCCGTGCAGCGATGTCCGCCACATCCGCCGGCGTCGATGCGGCGGATGCGGCGGATGCGGTCCACAGCCCGGCTATCCCGCACATCGTTCGGCGCACTCCCGGTTAAGCCGTTGCCATATCTGCCGCCACTCCTCGCGCTGCTCGGGCGCAACCGGCAGTGCGCGATGGCGGAGCATGCGGTAGTCAAGCCCGGTCGATATGGCCAGAACATCCACGCCGAACTTGACGGCCTGTTGTACGGCGGCGATCAGCGGCCGGGCGTAGCGGCCGTGCCTCCTTCCGTGGCGCAGGACGGCTTGTACCAGTTGCAGCCGGGTATCCAGGATTTTTGCCAGGGAAAGACGCTCCTGTCGATAACCCAGCAGCATCTCCGGAAGGCAGGCGAAACGACTCCCGGCATGGCTGCGCAGCAACAGATCGTAATCCTGGGCCTTGGGCATGCGCGTATCGTAGACGTATTCGCGAAACCAGCCGCTGCGTCCCATCCAGGTCGGGTGGGCCAGGTAGAAGCCATTCCAGGGACGGGCCGCAATCTCGCGGTGCTCCGTGCGCAACGGCAGTTTGCCGATCGCTAGCCCCGCTTCGTCGAAAACGATCGCGCCTGCCCCGAGCAAATCGACCTCGGGGTGCCCTTCGAGAAACGCCACCTGCCTGGCGAAACGCTCCGGGTAGGCCACATCGTCGGCGTCCATGCGGGCGATGTAGCGGCCGCGGGCAGCCGCGACCGCCTCGTTCAAGCGCGTCGCCAGCCCCAGACGACGCCCGTCGGCGCGGACCAGAATGCGCGGATCGCCGAAACGCCGCGCCGTCGCAACGCTGTCGTCGCTGGAGCCGTCATCGAGCAGCAGCAGTTCCCAATCGGCAAAGCTTTGGTCGATCAGGGACTGCAACGTCAAGGCAATGGTCGCTGCGGCATTGCGCATTGCCATGGCAACGCTGACGACAGGAGGCGGCGGCATCGCGTTCAGCTCTCCCGGTAGAACAGGCGGCCGGGCCAACCGCACGCACTGTAGGTATGCCGGCCGGCAATGCGCCAGCTCAGTTCGTAGAGCAGGCGCCGCGCTGCGCGCGGGCCGCGCTGCCGACCCCAGACCAGCACGCAGGGCCAGACCAGCAACGTTCGAAGCAGTCGCAAGGCCGGGTTGATGCGGTGCGCCGCGACCAGTCTCTCGAAGGCGGGCCAGTCCATCTCGCGCGTCTTGGCGGCGCCGGGCGGGACCATCTCCAGCAATTTCTTCAAGCGGAGTTCGTAGGTGTGCTCGCGGCGCGTCCGCTCATGTCCCGCCCGCGCGATGCCGTCGCGTACTGCCGGGGCATCGAGCAGATGACGTATTTTTGCGACGAGTTCATCGTGGGCGACGAAGGTTTCGATTTCCCTGCCCGGGATAAAGTATTCCTCCATTCCCTCGGCCGGTTCGGTCAGCAGGCATCCGCCGGCGGCGGGGACTTCGAAGACGCGGGCTTTGATCTGGCGGCTGCGCCCGATGCGTCCGCCTTGCAGCACCAGGCCGGAATCACCGAAATTGAGGCTGAGCACCGAGTCGTTGACGATGCGGGGAATGTCGTCCGCCGAGACCACGCCGTTTTCCCAGCCATGGCCGAAACAGGCCGCTTCGATGCCGCGCCGGCGCAACGCATCGATCCACTGGCGACGGTTGCCGTAAGCGGCGCCGATGAAGCTCAGCGGATAACGGCAGGCAGCGGCCGGCTTGGGTTGGCGCAGCATGCCGGCAGGCGCCGCCCATTGGGTCAATGTGAAATTCCTCAGGCCGTCCCGCGCTGCCTTCTCCAGCGCGGCACGACAGGTCGTGGCGTAGATATCGAAACCGGCGGCGATGTGGCGCGAGAACTGCGCATATTTCCAGGAGTCATCGGTGGCCCAATTGATCAAGCAGGCTCCGCTGGCCTGCTTCGCCAGCGCCAGGGTTTCGGTCCACAGTTCGTACCCCATCAGGACGCAGAATATGACATCGGGCTGCTCACGGCAAACCGCGTCCAGGAAGGCTCGATTGAGCTCGGTGAAGTCCGTGCAAACCTCCCGGTCGAAACTGTCGAACAAAACCGCCTCGTGTCCCATGTTGCGCAATGCGGGGAGGAAGTTCGCATGTTCGTAGGACTCGCCGCGGTCGATGCGCCCATACGCGTATCTGCCGAATGCACAGAGAATCTTCATCTGGGCATCAATGAAGGCGAATGATGTCGTCGTCGACTTCGCAACTCGCAAAGCCGTGCGACATGGCCCAGGCACGCACCTGTTCCAGACTCGGATAGCCGTTCTCGCCGATGAACAGGCGGGCATCGTCGATGAGGACGACTTGGCCCGGGCGCCCCTGGCCGGCGATGTGGTTCAATTCGGCCATCACCGGCGTGTCCGCGCCGCCCCGCCCGGTCCCGGCTCCCGAGTAGTGTCCATCGAGCCAGAACAGCGCGGGAGACTTCAGGCGCGAGAGGATCCCCGGCATCACTTCGGCGCTATCGCCAAGCACGATGTGGACGTGCGGATAGGCGCCGAACTCTGCGGCCGCCTGTCGATAAACCGGCTCGAAGACTTCGATGGAGAAGATCTCGTCGAATCGCCCAAGCATGGCCGCCACCATGTCGCCGCGGAACGTCCCGGTCTCGACAAACGTCCCCAGTCCGTAACGGATGCGATATTCCTCGATAACGCGTTGCTTGAGTCCATGGGGCGGCGGTGGCGCGGCGCCCGATTTGCGCCAGCGTGCGATCAGCAAGTCGGCGAAATGCCGATTGATTCTGCGTCGCAAGAAATTGCGCAGGCGTCTCATGCGGAACCTCCCTTCCCGCCAGCCGGGTTCACGATCTTTTCGAATATGAACAAGCCGCACCCGTAGTCTCCGCTATCCGCCGAATCGAGACTCGCATCCAGATTCAGGCGGCCCTCGTCATCGACCAATGAGAACTCCACCAAGGCCAGATCCCCGAATGTTTCCAGGAGTTTGCTGGCCGAGAAGATCCGGTGGCCATTGAAGCAGACCCGCTCGCGTCCGACGGGTGCGGAGAGGTACAGGCGTCCGCCGGGAGCGAGCACACGCGACAATTCCCTGGCCGCCTTGAGACTGCCCTGGGGATCGAGCGGATCGCCGTAGCGGCCGAGACCGATGTGTTCGATCACGTGGAGGCAGGACATGGACTGCAAACTGCCCTCGGCGTAAGGCAAATCGAGCACCGAACCGATGCGGCAATCGAGGCCGGGCAATTCCACCTGGAGGGGACGGATATCGACGAAGGTCAGCGGGATGGCCTGGCTCAGCATGCCAACGAAACGGGCATCCGAGCCGATGTCCACATGCCGTGGCGGTGCTTGGATCGAAATCCGGCGAAATGCCCAGGCCGCCTGGTAGAAATAATGCGGATCGGTCGGTGTGGCGGCAACGCGATCGAACAGGCAGGGATGGAAATCCGCAAGTTTGGCCCGCCCGCCTGCGGCCAGGTAGCGTCGCCAGTCGAGGAACAAGCCGATATACGCCGGAATGGCGGCCAGCGGGTGCTCGCGCAAGGGCCGCAGCCAGCGCTTCGCACGATAGGCCCAGCGCAACAGCCGCGGGCGTCTGCGGACAAATTTCTCAAGCATGATCGCCACCTGCGCGCTGCGCGCTGACGTGGTAGCCCACCGTGAAACGGCGCTCACGGTCATAGCGATCCAGCCACATGGCGAGAGGCGGCAGGAATATGCCGAGAATCGGCAGCAGCAGCAACCAAACGGGCAGCCACAAAATGGCGACGCCGGGCGGCAGGCGCAAGGGCCAAGAGAGTCTCACGAAGCGGATGGCCTCCTGGGAAAAGAGCGCAAAGAAATTGCCGTTGGGTTCCAAGCGGATGTCGACAAATCCCGCATCGCCGAGAAACTTCCGATACCAGAAAGGCGTGAAGCCGCCGTAATAATGATGGGGCTCCTGATGCAGGCCCGAACCGAGCGGGGCGCTCAGGATCAGCCGGCCGCCTGGCCGCAGGATGCGCGCGAACTCCCTGACGACGCGCTCGGGATAGGGCACATGCTCCAGCATCTCGGTACACAGCACGACATCGAAGCTGGCTGCCGCAACCGGAATGGCGGCGGCGTCGCAGACATAGTCGATGCTGCCGTAATCGCCGTGGCGCAACTGGTCGCCTCTGAGCGCGGTAAAGTCCTGGGTGCGATATTCGCAGTGCGCAAAATCCGCGCGATAGGGGCAAGACCCTGCACCGACATCCAGGACCCGCGCTCCTTTGGCTGTCGCCGCCGCCTGCGCCTTGATCCAGCGGTCGCGCAATACCTGATTGAAGGCGTAGACCGGAGAAGATCGCAGCCAGTCGCGAAGGCTGGCAACGCACGATTTTTTTATTTCGATTCTTTCCATGGAAGCAACCTGCCGGTTTCGATCATACGCTTGCCCAGCAAGATTCCCTGGCGTTCGACAGTGGCGTACAGGATGGAGGATACCGCCGCCGTGACAACAACGACACAGAGGTAATGCAGAATACTGGCGGCGTTGCCTTTGCCAAAAAACCCGCTGATGCCGAGTGCGGAGAAAAAGTGCAGTACGGCAAACTGGGTGAGATACATGCTGAAGCTGATCTTTCCGCACCACGTTATTGCCTTGTTGACAAGAATTCGGACTGGGAAGACGGCTAGCGTCAGCGCAAATAGGGAGAATACGGCGCCGATGAAGATATGATTCGAGAATAACCGCACGGCGATATCCAAGGGCAGCGGCAACAGCACCACGGCGAACAACAGCAACAGCAGATTGCCGAAGGCCGTCACACGCTTCAGCAAACTGGGATCATTGAACACAAAATAGGCGGATATGCCAAGGGCGAACACCGGGAGCTGCGCGAGAAAATTCAGAAAGATGAAGTTGGAAACCAGGTATTGCTGGTCGGCCGGGTAAAGACCGGAAAGCAGGTGCTCAAGGGCGATTCTTGAGACGCCATACAAGACCAAGCTAGACAAGAAAAAATAGACGGACGACCTGGTTGTTGTAATCCAGCGCAAGAGCAGCGGCAGCACCAGATAAAAGTTCATCTCGACCGCAATCGACCATCCTCCGGGGACCACCGAGGTGATGGTTTCCGGGTGAAACCCATGGAGAAACAGCGCGGTGAGCGGCACAAACCACCATTCGATGCCATTCGGCGCCCAATATCGCGGCGAGAGGCCGTACAAAATAAAATAGAACGCAATCGCGATATAAAACATCGGCGCAATCCGGAAAAATCGCCGAAGAAAGAAATTGCGAATCGGATACGACTCCTGCGTGCTTCTTTGCTTCCAGGACAGACAAAGCGTCAAGGCGCTGGCGATGTAGAAGAGTTGCACCCCGCGGGCACCACCATCCATGAGTTGCTGAAGTATTGCGCTGCTCGGGCCGACCGATTGGGACGAATGCACAAGAAGCACCAGCAGAATCGCGTATCCGCGCAACGCGTCTATGAAATCGTATTTGCGGATATCTGCTGTGGCGCTACTCATGAGTCAATTACGGCCCGATCGGATGGGGATTCTTCAAGACTAGCCTCGCGCCCGGACAGCGCGGAGATTGGCGCCGATCAGCAGCAGCAGATAGACGGTTGCCGCGACGACGGCGGCAACCGCCATGCCTTCGAGCTGCCGGCTGCCGACCAGCCAGAGAGCCAGGCCGAGGAAGACAATGGCATGAACGATCTTGGGCAGGAGCAGCGATAACGGCCGGTTGTACAGGAAAGCTTCGGATGCCAGCGCCTGGGCAACCTGGAAAACTGCCGCGGCCAGGACCAGAATCCACAGCAGCCCGGCATGCGGAGCGAACTCGGCACTGGTCAGCGCCATCACGATCCACTCGCCGAATACGAAGCTGACGACAGTCATGAACGCCAGCATGGCGGCAAGCACCAGCAATGCCCGATAGAGCAGCTGACGGCTGGCGCGCAGGGACTCGCCGGACCTGGACTCGCCGGCGCGCTGAAACAGGATCGGGTTGATGGTTTGCGAGAAAACCGCCAGGATCAGGTTGGCAGGTGCGTTGGCGATTTGGGCGAGGGCCACGTATATCCCCACATGAGCGTCATTCAGCATCTGCTGAATGATCCAGCGGTCTCCATAGCTGGCGAAGATGGCGGGAATTGCGAACAAGCTTATCGAGCTGGCATAGCCGCCGAACTCCCGGCCGAGCCGGTTTTTTCCAAACAGGCCGCGGCAGCCACTCGGCGCGTGCGGCGCGGGTGGCACCTCTCCCTTCGCGAACCGGGCCAGCCACAACGATGCGGCGGCGCCGAGCAGGAATCCCGCCATCGCCGCGCCGCCCGTCAGTCCCGCGAGGACTACCAGAACCATCGCGCCGGCCAGCCGCAACAATGCGTCGGCCGACTGAAGCAACGCGTAGCTGCGCCGTTCGCGTCGCGTATTGATGTCGGCCAACCAGACCGACAGGGTGCCGCTGCTCGCACCATAACCCAGCGCAGCGATGATCAGCAGTCCCCAGCCGAATTCCGCACTGGCCGATGCCCAAAATGCCACTGCCACGCCGCCGAACAGAACCCCCAGTGCAATCGCTCGGAGCAGGAATCTCACCAGCCGATGCAACTCGACGAGCGCGTCCCGGTTGGCGCAGAGATGAAAATATCGCGCCACCGCATGAGCAATCGGGCCATACACGAAGAGATTGAGCGTGCCGGCAACGGTCAGTCCCAGGGCAAATCGCCCATATTCCTGCGGACCCAGTAGATAGGTCAGCATCTTCAGCGTGATCATGCCCAACAGCAGGGTCAGCGCTTGTCCGGTCACAATCCAAAAAAGCTCGGCGCGGATCGCTCGGCCGGTCATCGCCAGGAATCCGTCGCCGGGGAATTGCCGGAAGATGCTGGGTTGATCTTATCGATGCGATTCATCCAATCCGTCTGCAAGCGCCATCCTTCAGCCGGCAATGGCAATCCAATGATTCAGTCGCGCTTGCCCGGCAAGCGTTGTACGCCGCGTCCAATGGCCTCAAGGTCTTTGTCCAGACGAAGCCGCAACGGCACTTTTGCCAATCGCGGACTTTCACCGCTGTCCTGTGCGTAGCCTATCACTTTGGTCAAATTGTTGAGCATCCCCTGGGCATTTATTCCGCCGGGACCATGGTCGCCCAGTGTGCCGCGCATCCAGGCGCCGACCACGATGCCCAGCAGCAGCAGGAAGAAGCTGAGCATGCCCACCAGGCGCCCGCCCATGACGCGCAGGCTGCCGCGGAAAACCGACCACTCCAGCTTGACCCGTGTCCGCCGTGTGGCAGCCGCTTGTTTCGCCGCGGCACGATTCGCATCGGTCTCCTCCTGCAGCTGCGCTGCGGCTGTCTGTCGGGCCAGCGCGGCGGCTTCCGCACGTTGTTCCGCCTCGGCTCGCGCCTCGCTGCAGCGGCGCGCTTCGGTTTCCGCCGCCAGCTTGTCGCGAGCCTGCCTGGTTGCCTGGTTTTCGGCGTCTATCCTTGCCGTAGCGGCTGCCGTCGCCGTCCGCTCCGCGGCAATCAGGGCATGCGCCTGGGTTTCCAGAATATGGTCGGCGCGGGTGCGGATATCCGCCAGCGCCTTGGCCTCGCTTTCGCTCTGCTCGCGCAACCGGAATGCTTCCAGCGCCTGGGCATCCGCTTCGATCCGCTCGCGGGCCAGCCGCTCCGCTTCGGCTTCGGCAGCAACCCGCGCATCCGCGTGCTGACGGGTGCGTTGGTCGGTCTCGGTACGCCGTCGCGCCGCCTCGATCGCTGCGGCATCGGACTTGGCACGACGCTGGGCGCTCGCCAGAATTTCGGCCTCCGCCTGCTCGCGCGCTGCGGCTTGAGTGGCCGCCTCGGTTTCGTTGGTTTGCCGCTCCAGGGCGGCCTGCTCCAAGCGCCGCTCGGCGTCGAGCCGGGCTTCCGCATTCAAGCGCGCTTCGGCTTCGGCCTTGCCCCGCCGACGCGCCTCGATGGCAAGCCGCCCTTCAGCGGCGATGCGTTCCACCATCTTGGCTTCCGCTGCGCGTTCGGCCTCGGCCCGGCTTGCAAATTGCCGTGTCAAACCGCGTTCACTCTCCTCGCGTTGCTGAGCCTGTTCCAGAGCCGCCTGCTCCGCCAGAATTTCCGCCTGCGCCTCGGCAATCGCCCTGGCTTCGGGACTGGCCCCGGTTCCGCTCGCAGTGGTTGCAGACTGCGGCGGCCGGGTTTGATCAGAATCCTGCAGCGACTGAGTCAATAGGGTCACCCCATGGTTTCAAGATCGTGAATGTGGATGCACACAGCATACATTCCATACCATGCACACGAATTTTCTTCATTATCTATGCTTTCGGCAGTTGCAGCAGCGCGGAAAACCGCAGGGAAAACCCCTTATCACTGATTCATCCGAAGCGCGGTAGAATCGGCGGCATGGGCGCATTGCTACTTCTGACCAACCTGCCGGACGCGGATAGCGCGGAGAGGCTGGCGACCTTGCTGGTCGAGCAACGCCTGGCGGCCTGCGTGAATATCCTGGCACCCTGCCGCTCGGTATATCGCTGGCAGGACAAGATCGAAGCCGCAAACGAAGTGCCCATGTTCATCAAGACGACAACGGAACGCTACCCCGCACTCGAAACGGCGATCCTGGCCCACCATCCGTACGAACTTCCCGAAATTGTCGCTGTCCCAATCGAGTGCGGCTTGCCCAAGTATCTCGCTTGGGTGGCCACGGAAACAGCGTTCACCGACCCTGCCAAGACGACCGACCTCACATGCTGAAGCGACTGCTGCTGTTACTGATTTTTGCTACCAATCTTGCCCTTGGCGCCGAGCAACCGCTCAACCCCGAGCTGGCATTCAAATTTTCCGCCAGGGCCGTCGACCCGGGAACCATCGAGGCACGCTGGCAAATCGCCGATGGCTATTACCTTTACCGCGACAAGTTCAAGTTCGCCATCGAACGGGGCGCGGAAACCGTCAAACTCGGCAATCCGCAATTCCCGCCGGGAAAGATCAAGGACGACGAAAATTTTGGCAAGGTCGAAACCTACCGCAATGAGGTCAAAATATTGCTGCCGATCAAGGCCGCCAGCGCAGCGGAGGGAGGGCTTCCCGCAACCTCCCTGACCTTGAAAGTCAGTTCGCAGGGTTGCGCCGATTTCGGCATCTGCTATCCGCCCAACCCACAGCAAGCAGTCGTCAAGCTGCTCCCGGCCGGGGCCGTCGCCCAGGCGCCCGACGCTCCGGAGAAATTATCCGGCTCGGCGGCGGCTGGAGACGACGAGACCTCGCAAATAGCCAGACTGCTTAAAAACGCCAGCATACTCACCATACTGCTGTTTTTCTTCGGGTCGGGTCTGGCGCTCGCTTTTACGCCCTGCATGTTGCCGATGGTACCCATTCTCTCCGGCATCATCGTCGGCCATGGCCATGACATCAGCAAATCGCGGGCTTTCCTGTTGTCGTTAACCTATGTCTTGGGGATGGCATTGACTTACGCCGTCTTCGGCGTCGCCGCCGGGCTGTCCGGCACATTGATTTCAAGCGCGCTGCAAAACGTCTGGGTCTTGAGCGGTTTTTCCCTGATTTTCGTGGCCTTGTCCTTGTCGATGTTCGGCCTCTATGAGTTGCAGCTCCCGTCCGCCCTGCAAACCAAGCTCAGCGACGAGGCCAATCGTCAGCAGGCGGGCAGCCTGCACGGCGTGGTGGCCATGGGCTCTCTCTCGGCCGTCATCGTCGGCCCCTGCGTCGCCGCACCGCTGGCCGGCGCGCTGTTGTACATCGCCAAGACCGGCGATGCCGCGCTCGGCGGCGGAGCGCTGTTCGTCATGGCGCTGGGCATGGGTTTGCCGCTGATCCTGATCGGCACCTCGGCGCGCCACCTGCTGCCCAAACCCGGACCGTGGATGGAGGCGGTCAAACAATTCTTCGGGGTATTGCTGCTCGGCCTGGCGGTCTGGCTGGTCGCCCCGGTAATCCCGGCCGTGGCGCAAATGTTGGCATGGGCAACGCTGCTGATTTTTTCCGCCATCTACCTGCACGCGCTCGATCCGCTGCCGCCGCATGCGCATGGCTGGCTGAAGTTCGGCAAGGGACTCGGGGTGCTGGCCTTGTTGCTGGGCGCCGCGCTGTTGCTCGGCGCCTTGGGTGGCAGCCGCGATCCGCTGCAACCGCTCGGTTTTCTGCGCGGCGCCAGCGCCGGCAACGAGGGGCATAGCCCGAAGTTCGAGCGGGTCGGGTCGCTGGCCGAACTGGAAGCCAGGCTGAAAAACCCGAACAAACCCGTGATGCTCGATTTCTACGCCGACTGGTGCGTCTCATGCAAGGAAATGGAACGCTACACCTTCAGCGATCCGGCCGTCGTCGCACGTATGAACAAGATGCTGCTGATCAAGGCCGACGTAACCGCCAACAGTCCTGAAGACCAGGCGATGCTCAAGCGTTTCGACCTGTTCGGCCCGCCCGGCATCATTTTCTTCGATGCCAAGGGAGTGGAGGTTAACGAACTACGCGAACTACGTGTGGTGGGCTTCCAGGAGGCAGGAACATTCGCCAATGTGCTGGACAAGGCCCTTACCCGGCACTGATCGCCTACAATAGCGGTTTTGTGGCTGAAACTACCATGTTCTCTGGCATCATCGCCGCTACCGGCAAGATAATCCGCATTACCCCCCGCGAAAAGGGCGTCACCCTCCTCGTCGATGCCGGCTCGCTGGATCTCGGCGACATCGCGCTGGGCGATTCCATCGCCTGTAGCGGCGTCTGCCTCACGGTCATCGCATGCGAAGACAATTGCTTCAGCGTCGATGTCTCGCGCGAAACGCTGGACTGTACCGTCGGACTGGACGCGCCCGGAGAACTCAACCTGGAAAAGGCGCTGCGCTTGTCCGACCGGCTTGGCGGCCATCTGGTTTCGGGGCATGTCGATGGCGTCGGCGCGGTGATCAAGTTCGAGCCGATCGGCGAATCGTACGAACTGGTGATCCGCGCTCCGCAGTCGCTTGCCAAGTACATTGCGCGCAAGGGCTCGATTTGCGTCGATGGCGTGAGCCTGACCACCAACGCGGTCGAGGGAGCGGAATTCTCGATCAACCTGATCCCGCACACCGTGGCAGTCACCACCATGAAGCGCCTCAAACCCGGCAGTCGCGTCAACCTCGAAGTCGACCTGATCGCGCGCTACGTCGAGCGCATGCTGGCAGGCGAGGACGCCGTTTAACCTTTTCGCCGCGCCGCTGTCGCGGCACCGGACGAGCCGATTCCAATGACAATTTCCCAGGACAAATATCTCCCATGAGCGTCAGCCCGATCGAAGACATCATCGCCGACATCCGTAGCGGCAAAATGGTCATACTCGTCGACGAGGAAGACCGCGAGAACGAGGGCGATCTTGTCATTGCCGCAGAACATGTCACGCCTGAGGCAATCAATTTCATGGCCAGATTCGGCCGCGGCCTGATCTGCCTGACGCTCACCGAGACGCGTTGCCACCAGTTGAACCTGCCGCTGATGGTGCGCGACAACCGCAGTCCGCATGGCACCGCCTTCACGCTTTCGATCGAAGCGGCCGAGGGCGTCACCACCGGCATCTCGGCCCAAGATCGCTCGCGCACCGTGAAAGCCGCCACGGCAAAGCACGCCAAGCCCACCGATCTCGTCCAACCCGGCCATATTTTCCCCTTGATGGCGCAAAACGGCGGCGTGCTGGTACGCGCCGGGCATACCGAAGCCGGCTGCGACCTGGCCCAGCTCGGCGGATGGGAACCGGCCGCAGTGATCTGCGAAATCCTCAAAGAGGACGGCACCATGGCGCGCCTGCCCGACCTCCTGGAGTTCGCCGCCCAGCATAACCTCAAGATCGGCACCATTAGAGATCTGATCCACTACCGTAGCGAGAACGAAACCCTGATCGAGTGTGTGGCCAGGAAGGAGATAGACTGCCATCATGGCCACTTTCGCCTCTCCGCGTTTGAGGACAAGACTTCCGGCGAAGTCCACCTCGCCTTGAGCCTGGGCGATATCTGCGCTGAAAATGAGACGCTGGTGCGGGTGCATGAACCTATTTCGATACTCGATTTTCTCGACTGTCAAAGCCAGCGTCATACATTCAGCGTCGACCAGGCGATGCAAACCATCGCCGCTGCCGGCAGCGGGGTGATCGTCATGCTGCGGCGCGCCGAAAGCGGAATGGACTTGCTCGCCGCATTCAACGACGAGCCCCCTTCTTCGCGGCCCGGCGCCAAGTGGGACCCGCGCCTGTATGGCATAGGCGCGCAAATCCTGAGAAACCTGGGCGTCGGCAAGATGCGCCTGCTGGCCACTCGGCGCAAGATGCCCAGCATGACCGGCTTCGGGCTGGAAATCTGCGGCTACCTGTCGCCTGACGGCACAAAAAACTGAGGAACACCATGGCACGCTTCAACGATATCCTGGAACTCGAACCCAAGCTCGCCGGTCATGGCCTGCGCGTCGGCATTGTCGTGAGCCGCTTCAACCCGGATGTCGGCGAGGGCTTGCTGTCCGCCTGCGCCGCCGAATTGAAGCGTCTCGGCGTCGCCCCGGCCGATATGGCGATTGCCAGCGTGCCCGGCGCGCTGGAGATTCCATTGGCTCTGCAAACCATGGCGCAGAGCGGCAAGTTCGATGCGCTGGTCGCCATCGGCTGCGTAATTCGCGGCGAGACCTATCATTTCGAAATCGTCGCCAATGAATCGGCGCGCGGCATCACCGATGTCCAGCTCAATACCGGCATTCCGATCGCCAATGCCGTTCTCACCACCGAGGATGACGACCAGGCAACGGCGCGCATGTCGCTGAAAGGCGCAGAAGCCGCGCAGGCGGCCATCGAGATGGCCAATCTGTTGAAATCGGTCAAAGCCAAATGAGCAAGTCCGCGCGCCGACGCGCCCGCGAGTTCGTCCTGCAAGGCCTCTATCAATGGCAGGTCGGGGGGCAGGATATGGCGGCCATAGAGGCTCAGGCAGCCGGCGTGTCGGGTTTCGACAAGGCGGACAATGTGTTCTACCAGGCGCTCCTGAGCCACACCCTGGACAATGCCGCCGCTTTGCAGGCATCGCTCAAACCATACATCGATCGCCCCTGGGCAGAAATTTCGCCGATCGAGCGGAGTATCCTGCTGCTTGCAGCATGCGAATTCAGCCATTTTTCCGAGACGCCCTACCGCGTCGTTCTCAACGAGGCCATCGAATTGGCCAAGAACTACGGCGGGACGGACGGCCATAAATTCGTCAATGGCGTACTCGATAAATTGGTTGCCCCCCTCCGCTCCGAAGAAACTGGCGTCAGGTAAGTCAGGTAATTCTCACGGAACGCGGGAAAAACCGTGGCGGCGCTGGGCCCTATTATTGACGGTGACGAAGTGCCCTCAGAGTTCGATCTAATCGCCCGTTACTTCACCCGACCGACGCCGCACAGCTTGCTCGGCGTGGGCGACGACGGCGCCCTGGTCAATCCGACGCCGGGCATGACCCTGGTGGTTTCCACCGATATGCTGGTAGCCGGAACGCATTTTCTGCCCGACACCGACCCGGCAGATATCGGTTGGAAATGCCTGGCAGTGAATATTTCCGACATGGCCGCGATGGGTGCGCAACCTCGTTGGGCGTTATTGGCGGTGGCACTGCCAGACGCCGACGAGCGCTGGATTGCCGCTTTTGCACAAGGTTTCTTTGCCTGCGCAGCGGCATTCGAGGTGGATGTCATCGGCGGCGACACCACCCGTGGCCCCATGAATTTTTGCGTCACCATTTTCGGCGAAGTCCCTGCCGATCAGGCGTTGCTTCGTTCCGGCGCCCGCCCTGGCGACGAGATATGGCTTTCCGGTGCCCCAGGCCGCGCCGCACTGGGTCTGGCGCATCTGCAGGAACGCTGCAAACTGGATGAACCGGCGCTGACCGATTGTCTCGCCGCATTGCATCGCCCACAGCCGCGGCTGGCGCTTGGCCTGGCCTTGCGCAACCTGGCCAGCGCCGCGATCGACATTTCCGACGGACTGCTCGCCGACCTGGGACACATCCTCGAACGATCGGGCGTGGCGGCGACCCTGTCTCTCGCCCGGATGCCCAGAACCGCCTTGGCCTCTTGCGCCAACCCAAGCCTGGCAAGGGACTGCCTGCTGGCTGGCGGCGATGACTACGAACTGGTGTTTACTGCGCCGCCCGATGACCATGATGAAGTCGCGGCACTGGCAGCCAGCCTGGATCTTCCGCTGGCCTGCGTCGGTACGATCACGGCAGGAAACGCACCCGAAATCACCGTGTTGGACGCCGATCGAAACGTCTGGTCTCCGCCCCGCAGCGGTTTCGATCACTTTGCGTGAAGTATAGAGCCGCATGAAAGACCGACCCACCGCGCCGCCACGCTGGAATTTTCTGTTCGGCCATCCCGCGCACTTCATCGCCTGCGGCATGGGTAGCGGTCTGTCGCCGGTCGCCCCAGGCACCGCCGGAACACTGTTCGCCTGGGCGCTCTATCCATTGATCAGACCGGCATTCGGCAGCAACGATATCCACTTCGCCATTTTCCTGCTGGCCGCCTTCGCCTACGGCGTGCTGGCCTGCGACCGCACTGGCCGCGACCTTGGGGTGGTCGATCATGGTGCCATCGTCTGGGACGAGATCGTGGCGTTCTGGCTGGTACTGTTCCTTGCCCCGACCGGCATGCTATGGCAACTGGCCGCCTTCCTGCTGTTCCGTTGCTTCGACATTCTCAAGCCGCCGCCTGCCAACTGGTTCGACAGCCAGGTCAAGAACGGCTTAGGCGTCATGATGGACGACGTCGTGGCCGCCGGCTACAGCCTGTTAAGCCTGGCAGTCATCAAAGTCGTGTTCGCCTGAGATGGATACCGAACTGAATGCCTTGTCGATCAGCGTCGGAACCGCTTTGACAAACCAGAAGTTGGTGCTTGCTTGCGCCGAATCATGCACTGGCGGTTGGGCATCGGAATTGATTACAGCCACGGCGGGCAGTTCGGGGTGGTTCGATCGCGGTTTTGTCACCTATTCCAACGCCGCCAAGCAGGAAATGCTTGGGGTCCGGGAGGCGACATTGGCCAGTCATGGTGCCGTCAGCGAAGAGACGGCCCGCGAGATGGCATTGGGCGCCCTGGCCCATTCCCATGCCCAGGTTGCCCTCGCCATTACCGGTATCGCCGGCCCCGAGGGTGGCTCACCTGGTAAGCCAGTGGGTACCGTATGCTTCGCCTGGTGCAGGGACAAAGGGGCCGTCATCAGCGAAACGCGTTGTTTTTCCGGCAATCGCGAGAGCATCCGGCGGCAGGCTGTCATCGCCTCGTTGCAAGGTCTCCTGTCCCTGCTGAAGGGCGCAATAACTGTGCCATAATTCTCACCGACTTCGTAAAGGAACAAGCATGGACGACAACAAGAGCAAAGCCCTGCAAGCGGCCTTGGCCCAGATAGAAAAGCAGTTCGGCAAAGGCTCGATCATGAAAATGGGGGCGGCGCAGATCGAGAACGACCTGCAGGTCGTTTCCACCGGTTCGCTCGGCCTGGATATCGCACTGGGCATCGGCGGCCTGCCGCGTGGCCGGGTGGTCGAGATATACGGCCCGGAATCCTCCGGCAAGACCACCCTGTGCCTGCATGTGGTCGCCGAAATCCAGAAGGCCGGCGGCGTGGCCGCCTATATCGACGCCGAAAACGCGCTTGACCCTGTATATGCCGGCAAACTCGGCGTGAATGTCGGCGACATGCTGATCTCCCAGCCGGACACCGGCGAGCAAGGCCTGGAAATTGCCGACATGCTGGTCCGTTCCGGCGGCGTCGATATCGTCGTCATCGACTCGGTGGCGGCGCTGGTGCCGCGCGCCGAGATCGAGGGCGAAATGGGCGACCAGTTGCCCGGCCTGCAAGCGCGATTGATGAGCCAGGCACTCAGGAAACTCACCAGCAACATCAAGCGCACCAACACGCTGGTCATCTTCATCAACCAGATCCGCATGAAGATCGGGGTGATGTTCGGCAGCCCGGAAACCACCACCGGCGGCAACGCTCTCAAGTTCTACGCCTCGGTGCGGCTGGATATCCGGCGCACCGGCGCCATCAAGAAAGGCGAAGAGGTGATCGGCAACGAGACCAAGGTCAAGGTCGTCAAGAACAAGGTGGCGCCGCCATTCCGCGAGGCGCGTTTCGACATCCTCTACGGCGAAGGCATTTCGCTGGAGGGTGAGATCATCGATCTCGGCGTGGAGCACAAGATCGTCGAAAAATCCGGCGCGTGGTATGCCTACAATGGAGAAAAAATCGGTCAAGGCAGGGACAACTCGCGGGAATATCTGCGTGAGCATCCCGAGACGGCGCGCGAGATCGAAAACAAAGTGCGCGCGGCGGTCGGCGTCAGCGCACTGGCGCCGGTGGCGACGTCCGGCGCCTAATGAAAACCCTGCCAGGCAGCCCGCAGCCTTCGCTGCGGGGGCGGGCAGTCAAGCTTCTGGCCAGGCGAGAACACAGCCGTAGCGAACTCACCCAGAAGCTTGCCGCCCTGGGTACTTTGGAGGAAATCAACGCCGTGCTCGATCAACTCGAACAAGCCGGACTGCTCTCCGATGCGCGGACGGCGGCAGCCTATGTGCGCGCACATGCGGCGCGCTTCGGCGCCGCCAAGCTCAGGCATACGTTACTTGCCAAGGGCATCGATGGCGAACTGATTCAAGCCAGCCTGGCCCAGGAGGGAATCGCCGACGAATTGCAACGCGCCCGTGAACTGTGGCGCCGCAAATTCGGCAGCAATTCAGGCGGCATGCCCGATCGACGCGAAACGGCCCGCCAAGCACGCTACCTGCAAAGCCACGGTTTTTCGACCGAGATTATCCGCAAACTGATCGCAGCGCCAGACGATGAATGAACCTCAAACAGCCAAGCTGAATGGCTCTGCCAGCCGGCTTGTAGTCAGCGGTCTCAGCAAGAGATACAAAACCCGCAACGTGGTCAAGAATGTCTCCTTCGACGTCGGCAGCGGCGAGGTCATCGGTTTGCTGGGCCCCAACGGCGCCGGCAAGACGACTTGCTTTTACATGATCGTTGGCCTGGTTGCCGCCGACGGCGGCGACATTCACCTCGATCACGGCACCGCCAGCGCCAATCTCACCCACATGCCGATCCACCGCCGTGCGCGGCTCGGGCTTTCCTACCTGCCGCAGGAAAATTCGGTGTTCCGCAAACTGACAGTCGCGGATAACATCCGTGCGGTCCTTGAACTACAGAAATTGTCGCCGGAAGAAATCGAAGACCGCCTGGATGCCCTGTTGCAGGAGTTGCACATCACGCACCTGCGCGACAATTCCGCCATCTCGCTTTCCGGCGGCGAACGGCGCCGTGTCGAAATCGCCCGCGCCCTGGCGACCACCCCGCGCTTCATCCTGCTGGATGAGCCGTTCGCCGGCGTAGATCCAATCGCCGTGATCGATATCCAGAAAATCATCGGTTTCCTCAAGGAACGCGGCATCGGCGTGCTCATCACCGACCACAACGTCCGCGAAACGCTGGGCATCTGCGATCGTGCTACCATCATCAACGCCGGCGAAGTACTGGCTTCCGGCAGGCCAGATGAAATTGTCTATAATGAAAGCGTCCGCAAGGTCTATCTTGGCGAAAATTTCCGCATGTAGATTCGTCGGAAACCAGACCGGATCATGAAACAGACGCTCCAACTCAAACTTTCCCAGCACCTTGCGCTGACGCCGCAATTGCAGCAGTCGATCCGGTTGTTGCAGCTATCCACGCTTGAACTCAACCAGGAAATCGAGCAGTTCCTGCAAGACAACCCCATGCTCGAACGCGAAGAACCCAGCGATGGTGCGTCTTTCATCGCGAGCAGCGATGCATTGCCCTCAACCGAGTCGGTTGCCGACGAACCGCCGACGCCGAGCTACGACGAAGATTACAGCATTCCCACCGATTCCAACTGGAGTGGCGATGCGCCAAGCAATCATGGCCCGCGCGACAGCAACGATGGCGACGAGTCCGATTTCGCCGAGATCCAGGCGGCGAACACTTCGTTGCGTGACCATCTGAATGCGCAACTCGGATTTACCCAGCTCTCGGACCGGGACAGAAGCATGGTCAACTTCCTCATTGAGGCACTCGATGATGACGGCTATCTGGCGCAAGATCTGGAAGAATTACTCGACGTACTGGCTGAAGAAAATCAGGAGGTCGACCGCGAGGAACTGCTGGAGGAATTGCGGATCGCTTTGTGCCATTTGCAGAATTTCGATCCTGCCGGCATCGCTGCGCGAAGCCCGCAGGAATGTCTGGCCTTGCAACTGGAAACCCAGGCGGTTTCGCCGAACCGCGATCTGGCGCTGCTGCTGGTGCGTCAGCACTTGGCTTTGCTGGCCGCGCATGACTTCACCAAGCTGAAAAAAGTGCTGCACTGCGACGATGATGCGCTGCGCAACGCGCATGCCTTGATATGCTCGCTCAATCCGCGCCCCGGCGCCCAATATGCGCCGAACGATACGCGATACATCGTCCCCGACGTGGTGGTGCGCAAGCTGCGCAGCGGCTGGACCGTCAGTCTGAATCAGGACGCCATGCCACGCCTGCGCATCAACCGGCTATATGCCGACATCCTGCAACGCAGTCGCGGCAGCGGGGGGGGGGCAGGCAGTAACGGTGCCGGACTCACCAGCCAGTTGCAGGAAGCCAAGTGGCTGATCAAGAACGTACAGCAACGCTTCGATACCATCCTGCGCGTGTCGCAGGCAATCGTCGACCGCCAGCGGCAATTCTTCGAGCATGGCGAAGTGGCGATGCGGCCACTGACCCTGCGCGAGATCGCCGAAACCCTCGGCCTGCACGAATCGACCATATCGCGCGTCACTACGCAGAAGTTCATGGCGAGTCCGCGCGGCATTTTCGAACTTAAATATTTTTTTGGCAGCCATGTCGCCACTGAGGCCGGCGGCGCGGCATCATCCACTGCGATCCGGGCGCTCATCAAACAACTCGTGAGTGCGGAAGATGGCCATAAGCCGCTCTCCGACGCCAGCATCGCTGAAATCCTCGGCCAGCAGGGCATTGTCGTGGCGCGGCGGACCATTGCCAAGTACCGCGAGGGCCTGAACATTCCGCCGGTCAATTTACGCAAGACCTTTTGATACCGCAGCACCCCCAACAAGGAGCCATCATGAATCTCAACATCACCGGTCACCATATAGAAGTCACTCCGGCCATCCACGACTATGTCAAAGCCAAGCTCGACCGAGTGATCCGTCACTTCGACAATGTCACCAGCGCCCATGTCATCTTGTCCGTAGATAAGCTCAATCAGAAGGCAGAAGTCACGTTGCACGTCAAAGGCAAGGATATCCACGCCGACAGCATCGAAGCCGATTTATATGCCGCCATCGATACCCTGGCCGACAAACTCGATCGCCAGGTGGTGAAGTACAAGGAGAAGAACTCGAACCATGCCCATGAAGGGCATAAACGCCAACCGGCAGAGTAGTGCGGACAGAAACCCCTTCCTGCCTTTCACGGTATACTGTTCCCTGATCGGCGAAGGAATTTTTCCTTTCTCGTTACCGATGAACCTGATAGCAAAACTTCTGTCCCCGGCAAACATCCTCCTCGATCTCGAAGCAAGCAGCAAGAAGCGTGTTTTCGAGCAAGCCGGGTTGTTGTTTGAAAATCAGCAAGGCATCGCCCGCAGTGCGGTATATGATGCCCTCTTCGCCCGCGAGAAACTGGGCTCGACCGGATTGGGCCAAGGCATTGCTATTCCTCATGGACGCATCAATGGCCTCAAAGAAGCTGTTGGCGGCTTTCTGCGGCTGGCAACCCCAGTGCAGTTCGACGCCCCCGACGGCAAGCCCGTCTCCCTGGCCTTTGTGCTGTTGGTGCCTGAAGCGGCCACTGAACGTCATTTGCAGATTCTGTCCGAACTGGCTCAAATGTTCTCCGATCCCGGCTTCCGCGAGCAGCTTATGCGCGGAGCCGACCCCTTAGCGGTCCATTCCTTGTTCATGAACTGGCAAAGCGATGCCCCATCTTATCGTCGCGCAGCTGTTTGAGCGCAATCGTGACAGGCTGCAACTGGAGTGGGTGTGCGGATCGCTCAATGCCACCATTTCAGTCGCTCAGCTCGACATTTCTCCGGCCGATCTGGTCGGCCATCTCAACCTGATTCATCCGGACCGTATCCAGGTGCTCGGTTCGCCCGAGATAAGCTGGGCAGTCACCCAACCGCAGGAAAAAGTCATTCATCATATCGGGGAAATCATCGCCGCCCGCCCGCCCGCCATCATCGTCGCCGACGCTTGCGCCATTCCCGAAACGCTTCGCGGTCTATGCGAACGCGGCAATACCCCGTTATTCGTTTCGCCGTTCTCTGCCGCCGCGGTAATCGATTCTTTCCGCCTGTACCTGTCGCGTCAACTGGCGGAAACCGTCTCTCTTCACGGCGTGTTCATGGATGTGCTGGGCATGGGCGTGTTGATTACCGGCGATTCCGGCGTCGGGAAAAGCGAGCTCGGCCTCGACCTCATTTCGCGTGGTCATGGCCTGGTGGCGGACGATGTCGTCGAGGTGTCGCGCATATCCCCCGACACCCTCGAAGGCCGTTGCCCCGAACTGCTCAAGGATTTTCTTGAAGTGCGCGGACTGGGCCTGCTCAACATCCGCACGATTTTCGGCGAGACCGCTTGCCGTCGCAAGATGAAGCTCAAGCTCATCGTCTATCTGCAAAAGACGCTGGTTGGCGTACCTGAAGCCGCACGGCTGCCCCTCGACGCGCAAACCGAGACCATCCTCGGCCTGCCGGTACGCAAGGTGGCAATCCCCGTCGCCGCTGGACGTAACCTGGCCGTGTTGCTGGAGGCCGCGGTACGCTCGACGATCCTCCATTACCGCGGCATAGACAGCATGCAGGAATTTCTCGACCGGCAGGAACGGGCGCTCAGCTTCAACGACAACGATCCCTACCACTAGATACAAGGGTGTGTTCTCAATTAATCGATGTGTGCGAATGAGGAAATCGCGTCCATCGCATGCGCCGGCAAGACTGCCCGGCAAAGACTTGCGTAAGCCGACGACACCGCGAATCGCGGCAATCGACGCGATTCGCGGTGGGGCTCTCTTGATGATGATTTTCTATCATCTCGGCTTCGATCTGAACTACCTGGGCTGGATTCATTACGACATCAACGACGATCCGCGCTGGCTGGCCGCGCGTGCGTTGATTCTCGGGTCATTCTTGACGATCGTCGGCGCAAGCCTGGCTTTGGCGGAAATACAACAAAAAGACCTGCAACAGAAATTGCTGCGAACCGGGAAAATAGCGGCTGCCGCCGTATTGGTCACAGCAGGCAGTTGGATATTTCTCCCCGGCTGGACGATCTATTTTGGCGCCTTGCATGCGATCGCCCTAATGAGCTTCGTCGTGCTGCTACAGCCGCTTCAGACCTGGCTGGCTGGCCTGCTGGGGCTTGTCGCTATCGGGCTGGGCAATAGTTATTCCCATCCTGTTTTCGACTTTCCTGGCTTGGCATGGCTGGGTTTGATGACCCACAAGCCCCAGACCTTGGATTATGTGCCGATGATGCCTTGGTTCGGCGTCTGCCTGATCGGATACGCAGCTGCAAAGCTGTCTATCCGGCAACAGCCAAGCGAAAACCCAGCAAAGCAATCGCGCGCCACGCTGACCCTGGCATGGCTGGGACGACATACCCTGGCCATCTACCTGCTGCATCAACCCCTGATATTGGGGATACTCATTCCCGTAACGCACTTGCTCGGATCCGCCCATTCAAAATCATGAATATCTGCTCTCGTTCCCTCCGCCGTGCTGCCAGCAGCCGCTGGCTGATCATTGGCCTTGCTGCTTTGCTGTTTGCTTGTGGCGAACCGCCACGCTTCACCAGCACCAATATTACCGGTGCAGAATTCGCTCGGGAGTTTGCCGTGCCACTGACCGACCACACCGGCAAACTGCGCCGTCTGGCTGATTACAAAGGCAAGGCGGTGATCGTTTTCTTTGGATACCTGCAATGTCCGGATGTCTGTCCGACCACGCTGGCCAACTTGGCCGAGGCGATGAAGCTGCTCGGCGAGGATGCCCAGCGCGTGCAGGTGCTGTTCATCACGGTTGATCCTGAACGCGATACCCGTGAATTGCTTGCGGCTTACGTTCCGCAATTCAACCCGTCGTTTGTCGGCTTGTCTGCCGATGCTGCCACTACCGCCGCCACAGCCAGTGAATTCAAGGTGTTCTATCAAAAACAGGCGGGAAGTACGCCGAACACCTATACCGTTGACCATACCGCCAATGGTTATGTGTATGACCCACAGGGCCGCTTGCGGCTGTACATGATGTTCGCCACGTCGCCGCAGAACATCGCGGCCGATCTCAAGCTGCTGCTGGCGGGGAAATAAAAAACCACGGGCCGCCCAGTGTCGCTGGGCGGCCCGTTTGTTGGCAACAACTTATGCGGCAGCCGTCAGTGCCCCGCGCATTTTTTGCAAAGCCTTGACTTCGATCTGGCGAATGCGTTCGGCGGAAACGCCGTATTCCGCAGCCAGTTCATGCAGCGTCTGGGCTTCGCCTTCATCGGCCAGCCAGCGTTTCGCAACGATATTGCGGCTGCGTTCATCCAGTCCGGCCAATGCTTCGCGCAGGCCTTCCCCCTGAAGATGGTCGTATTCCTTGCGTTCCAACACCGCCGAAGGTTCGCTGCTGACATCCGCCGGCAAATAGGCGATCGGGGAATATTGATCGTCTTCGTCTTCGCTGAGAGGTTCCAGGGAAACATCCTGGCCGGACAGACGCGTTTCCATCTCGACGACCTCATCGGGCTTGACGCCGAGTTGGCTGGCGACTGCCCGGACCTCATCCGGACTCAAGGTTGCGAAGCCTTTTTTCAGGCTGCGCAGATTGAAGAACAGCTTGCGCTGGGCTTTGGTCGTAGCGACCTTCACCAGACGCCAGTTCTTCAAGACGTATTCGTGAATCTCGGCCTTGATCCAATGAATGGCGAACGAAACCAAACGCACTCCCCGTTCCGGATCGAAACGCTTGACGGCCTTCATCAGCCCGATATTGCCTTCCTGTATCAAGTCGGCATGCGGCAAGCCATACCCCAAATAGCCACGGGCAATCGAAATCACCAGGCGCAGATGGGACAACACCAACTCTCGTGCCGCTTCCAGGTCATCCTGATTACGGAAGCGGCGCGCCAAATCGATCTCCTCCGCTTCGGAGAGCATCGGCATGCGGTTCGCCGCCTGAATATAGTTTTCTAAGCTGCCAACCGTGGTTGGCAAGGCAAAGTGTTGAATCGATAGCGCATTACGCATAATTCACCTCCCTTGATTGCATTTTAGCACTCATCGACTAAGAGTGCTAATCAATCAGAAAAGTTCTGTCGAATGGGTGAATGGGTTCTTGGTTCTTCTTAGCGCTTGGCCGGGTCTGCGGCGATAGCAAACGTGATCTTGTCGGCCTGCACATACTTACGAAATGCCGCCAGAGCGGTTTCCGGAGTGACTGCCTTGATCTGCTGGTCGATCCGCGCCGACCACGAGGTAAAGCTGCGGCCGAGATCCAGGTAGTCGATCCAAGTCCCCGCAACGACGGCATCCTGAGCCCGGGTTTGCATGCGCAGTTGCAACAGGTTGTCGATGGCGCTGGCAATCTCTGCGGCAGAGAAACCCTCCCGGAGCGCGCGCGCGACTTCCTCGCGTATCGCTGCCTCGGCCTTGGCCATGTTCTGCGGTGCCGCGATGGCCATGATGCTCCAACGGCCCGCATTGTCGTAAGCGGACACGGACAACTGCGCACGCGTGCCGTAGCTTAAGCCCTCTTTCTGGCGCAGCCGTTCCATCAGGCGGGAGCTCAGGAAGCCTCCGCCCATGACATTATTGGCCACCAGCATGGCCGCATAGTCCGGCGCATCGTCCTTGAGTGCCAGGTTGATGCGGGCGCTCAGATAGGCGTTTTCCTTGTCCGGCGTGGCAACCTGCATCTCGGCGGCCGGAATATCGGCGTGCTGCCAATACACGCGGGCATAGGGGCGGCGGCTCTTCCAGTTGGCCAGTTCCTCTTGCAACACGGCCTTGGCCGGCTCCATCTCGAAATCGCCGACGATAGCGATCTGCCCGGACGAGGCGCCGTAGAAATCGCGATGGAAAAGTTTGACCTGGTCCAGCGTCACCGCTTTCAGGTCCGCCAGCTGCTCGTCCAGCGACGGGGCATAACGCGGGTCGCCCTTGGGGTAGTGGTTGAAATGCCGCGCGATGGCTTCACCGGCACGCGCAGCCGGCTCATTGCGCTGAGCTTCGAGGTGGGTGAGGGTCTCCTTCTTGAGCTGTTCGAACTCGCTGGCCGGAAATGAAGCCTGGCGGATCGCATGCACGGCCAGGCGCAGGGCGTTCGCCAAGTTGGCACCGGTCGTCTGGAAGTGCCAGAAACCACCTGTCATTTTGTGTTTGTCGCGGGCATCCGCCAGCTCGGCACGCGTCATGCGGCTGGTGCCGCGTCCGATCATGGCGGCAGTCAGTTGTTGAATGGTTTGCTTGCCGAACAGGGATTTCTCGTCGCCATAATTCAGGCGCAAGCTGACCGTCACCGTCTCGCCGCGATTCTTCTTCGGCAACAACGCCAGCTTCATCCCGCCCATGCTCAAGCGCTGGGTGCGGGCATCGATGTTCGCCGGACTCGGGTCGAAGCTTTCCGCCTCGGAAACCGAGGCCGACACCGCGAAGTCTTTCATGACCTCCGCGAGCGCCGGCGCGGCGGGAATGTCTACGCGCTGCGGAACATCCTCCGGCAAATAGATGCCGACGGTGCGATTGTCGCGCCGAAAGTAAAGCCGCGTCGCATTCACGACCTCCGCGGCGGTAACTTTGGCCAGATCGTCGCGTACCTTGAAAAACAAGCGCCAGTCGCCCAATGCGACGAATTCGGACAGCGCCAAGCCGATCGATTCGTGGTTATTGAACACCTCGTCGAGCTGGTTGCGAACCTTGATTTTGACGCGATCGAGTTCCTGCGCCGAAGGCGGCGTGCGCGAGTATCCTTCTATCGCCTGGAGCAGCGCATCGCGCACCGGTTCCACGGCTTTGCCTTTCTTCACGGTGGCGCCGAAGATCTGCAGGCCGGGCGCGTAGCCGGTCAAATCGAAATTGAAAACCGTGGTGGCCTTGCCGCTCTCGACCAGCATCTTGTGCAGGCGTCCGGTGGGCGTGTCGCCGAGCATCTTGGCGGCGAGCTCCAGCGCATCGCTATGCGGGTGCAGCGCCGAAGGCACCTTGTACGCCACCCACACCATCTGCACGTCGTCCTTGCGGCGCACCACGAAGCTGCGTTCGCCATCCTGAGTCGGCTCCACGGTCCAGAACGGCGGCAGCTTGCGTTGCGGCAGGGGAATGTTGCCAAACGAACTGGCGACAAACAGCAACGCCTTGGCTGGATCGAACTTGCCGGCGATGACCAGCACGGCATTGTCGGGCTGGTAGTAGGTGCGGTAGAAGGCCTGCAAATTCTCGATGCGCACGTTTTCGATATCGCTGCGGTTGCCGATGGTCGAGCGACCGTAGCTGTGCCAGTCGTAAGCGATGCTCTGGAGGCGCTTCAGCAGGACGCTTTGCGGCCTGTTCTCGCCCATCTCGAATTCATTGCGCACCACCGTCATCTCCGAATCGAGATCCTTTTTGGCGATGAAGGAGTTCACCATCCGGTCGGCTTCCAGCGCGATCGCCCATTGCAGGTTGTCTTCGGTGGCCGGCAGCAACTCATAGTAATTGGTCCGGTCGAGCCAGGTCGAACCATTGGGACGGGCGCCGCGCTGCTCGAATTCCTTGGAAATATTCGGATGCGTCGGCGTGCCCTTGAAAACCATGTGCTCAAGCAAATGCGCCATGCCGGTCTCGCCATAGTTCTCGTGGCGCGACCCGACCAGGTAGGTGATATTGACCGTCAGGGTCGGCTTGGATGCGTCGGGAAACAGCAGCACCTTGAGTCCGTTGACCAGGCGATATTCGCTGATGCCTTCGACCGTCGTGACGAAGCTCACGCCGCTTGGCAAAGCCACATCGGCTTGCGCAGTGAAAGGCAAACAGCAGGCGGCGAACAACACAGCCACTGCCGCAGCCTTGTTCAGGCGCCCCCAGAGCGGCAAGCCCGCCCGGACAAATTTCACAATCATGGTCTATCTCCCATTACAGCAAGCACCGCGCCAACAGCAAGATCGTTGCCGGCAGGTTCAGCGGAAGTGTGTGGTTTATCTGAAAACGATGGTCTTGTTGCCGTGCGTCAGCACGCGATCCTCAAGATGGTAGCGCAGGCCCCGGGCCAGGACGGCTTTCTCGATATCCTTGCCGTAGCGCACCATGTCCTCGACCGAATCGGAATGGTCTATGCGTATGACATCCTGTTCGATGATCGGACCCTGATCGAGAGCGGCGGTGACGTAATGACAGGTCGCCCCGATCAGTTTGACGCCACGCTGATAGGCCTGGTGATAGGGTTTGGCACCGACGAAACTGGGCAGGAAACTGTGGTGAATATTGATGATCCGCCCCGGGTAGGCGGTGCAGACTTGCGGCGGGAGTATCTGCATGAAGCGCGCCAGCACCATCGTGTCGGCCTGCACGGCATCGAACAAGCGCATCACTTCGGCAAACGCAGCGGTCTTGTTGTCCGGGCCGACCGGCACATGGTGAAAGGGAATGCCGTGCCATTCGACGAAACCGCGCAAAGCGTCGTGGTTGGAAATCACGCAAGGAATCTCGATGTCGAGCTCCTTCGATTGCCAGCGCGCCAAAAGGTCGTAAAGGCAGTGCTCCTGCTTCGACACCAGGATAACCACGCGCTTTTTCCTGGCGCTGTCGCTGAGCGTCCAGTCCATCGCCAGTTCCGCGGCAATCGACTGGAATTTCCTTCTGAATTCGCCGATATCGAAGGGCAACGAGGCCGCCTTGACCTCGATCCGCATGAAGTAGCGGCTGGCGCCGCCATCCGGGTCGTCGGCGTGGTAGCTCGATTCGAGAATCCAGCCCTTATGTTCGGCGATGAAGCCGGCCACCCGCGCGATGATGCCGACGCGGTCGGGGCAAGATGCGGCCAAGGTATAGAAGCGTTCGCGGTGCATATCTAAAGACCTTCCCCCCAACCCCCTTCCCGAGGAAAGGGGTGACGTATGTTCAGCCGCGCCACGCACGGCTTCCATCTGTTACAACAGTTCCGCCTTGTCCCCCGAAGGGGAGGCTTCACGCAGGCGGCTCGGCGGCGGAACATCAAATCCTGGCGCTGGCCTTGCGGATTTCCGCGTCGAGCTCGGCGTAGCTCAGGGTGACCGGAAATTGCGGAAACTCCCGAATCACGTTCTCCGGCGGGTGAAACAGGATGCCGGCATGCGCTTCGCCGAGCATGGCGGTGTCGTTGTAGGAATCGCCGGCGGCGATCACCTTGAAGTTGAGTTCCTTGAGGCGCTTCACCGCCTCGCGTTTCTGCTCCGGCATGCGCAGCCGGTAATTGACCACAAAACCCCGCGCATCGGTCTCCAGCTTGTGGCAGAACAACGTCGGCATGCCCAGTTGCTGCATCAGGGGCATGGCGAATTCGTAGAAAGTATCAGACAGGATGATCACCTGGAAACTTTGCCGCAGGTTATCCAGGAAGTCCTTGGCGCCAGCCATCGGCCCCATCGCCGCGATGACTTTCTGGATATCCGGCAGGCCGAGTTTATGTTGCGCCAGCAGGGCCAGCCGGCCCTTCATCAGTTTGTCATAGTCCGGCTCGTCGCGGGTAGTGCGGCACAGTTCCGGGATGCCGGTGCGCTGGGAAAACTCGATCCATATTTCCGGAACGAGCACCCCTTCAAGGTCGAGACAAACGATCTGCACGGGAAGACTCCTTGTCGCGGCGTGCCGCAAAGCCGGAATTCTATCATCCACATGGCGGTATGCGGCCGGCTGAAAGCGCGAATGTGGGCCGCACCGCCCGACAGGTTTTATAACAGAACCGGCCGCAACGGATTACAATACAAGCGTGATCGACGCCGAAGTTTGCCTCACCCATCACTTCCTGATTGCCATGCCCGCCATGGCCGATCCGAGTTTTTCCCGCTCCCTCACTTACATCTGCGAACATAACCAGCAGGGAGCGCTCGGCATCATCGTCAATCGCCCCATCGACATGGATCTGGCGACGCTGTTCCAGCGCGTCAATATTCCTTTCGAGGCTGCCGCAAGGGAGTCTTCCATCGGCGCCATGCCGGTATATTTCGGCGGCCCGGTACAAACCGACCGAGGTTTTGTGCTGCATCGCCCGGCCGGCCACTGGCAATCGACGCTGACCGTCAAGGATGACATCGGACTCACCAGCACCCGCGACATCCTCCAGGAAATGGCGGCAACCGGCATCCCGTCGGAGATACTGGTGACCCTCGGCTACGCCGGCTGGTCAGCCGGCCAGCTCGAATGGGAACTTTCGCAGAATGCCTGGCTGACCGTCGCTGCCGATCCGCAAATTCTTTTCGAACTGCCGCCTGAAGAGCGTTTGGCCGCGGCAATGCAACTGCTCGGCGTGGATTTCGCCAATCTCTCCGAGGTGGCGGGGCATGCCTGACGGTACACTGCTGGCTTTCGATTTCGGTACCAAGCGCATCGGCGTCGCGATCGGGGAGACCCTGTTGAGGCAAGCCCGGGCGCTTGCCACCATCCACGCCGAAAGCAACGCGGCGCGCTTTGCCGCGATCGGCAAACTGATCGCCGAGTGGCAGCCTCTGCTGCTGGTGGTCGGTCTGCCGCGCGCGCTGGACGGCAGCGAACACGAGATGTCGGCCGCATGCCGGCGTTTCGCCCAACGGCTCGAAAGCCGTTTCGGCCTGCCGGTGACCCTGGTCGATGAACGGCTGAGCTCGGCTGAAGCCGAGACACGACTGGCCGAAGCAGGACTGCGCTGGGAAGCGCGCAAGCAACGCGTCGACGCCGTCGCCGCAGAAATCATCTTGCAGGATTATTTCGATGTCCAACACGCAAGCATTAGCCAAGCTGCCTAAGGTCGAAACGCTGCTCGCCAAACTGGTCGAGGCGATGCGCCCGCATGCCGGGCCGGACATGGCGCTGGTCGGGATACATACCGGCGGCGTCTGGCTGGCGGAACACTTGCATGCCGCACTCGGCCTGGCGATTCCGCTGGGCAGCATCGACGTCTCGTTCCATCGCGACGATTACTCCAGCAAGGGCCTGCACCGCGGCGCCAAGGCTTCATCGATCCCGTTTCCCGTCGATGGCGCGCAAATTGTCCTGGTCGACGATGTGCTCTACACCGGCCGCACCAGCCGCGCGGCGATGAACGAGTTGTACGACTATGGCCGGCCCGGCCGCATCGACCTGGCAGTGCTGGTCGACCGCGGCGGGCGCGAGCTGCCGATTTGCGCACGCTACTGCGCCTGCACCCTGGCCGAGCCCTTGCCCGCGACGCAGGAACTGGTGCTGACGCGTGCCGATACCCAACCCATCCTCAGCCTCAGCCTCAAGGAACGGCGTGATGCGTAATCCACAGCTCGACAAACAAGGAAAACTGCAACACCTGCTCACCACCGAGGGCCTGCCGCGAGAGATTCTCACCACCATACTCGATAACGCCGCGCCTTTCGCCGAGGTCGCCGAGCGCGAGGTGAAAAAACTGCCGCTGCTGCGCGGCAAGAGCGTTTTCAACCTGTTCTTCGAAAACTCGACGCGTACCCGCACCACTTTCGAGATCGCCGCCAAGCGGCTATCCGCCGATGTCATCAATCTCAACATCAACACCTCTTCCTCCGCCAAGGGAGAAACCCTGCTCGACACGGTCGACAATCTGGTGGCGATGCATGCCGACATGTTCGTGGTGCGCCACGCATCGAGCGGCGCACCCTACCTGATCGCCGGGCATCTCGCCGCCACCGGGCGCGAACATATCCACGTGGTGAATGCCGGCGACGGCCGTCACGCGCATCCGACCCAGGGTCTGCTCGACATGTACACCATCCGCCATTACAAGCGGGACTTCACCCAGCTGACGGTGGCCATCGTCGGCGACATCCTGCACTCCCGCGTGGCACGTTCGCAGATTCACGCCCTGACCACCCTGGGCGTGCCGGAAGTGCGCGTCATCGCCCCCAAGACCCTCCTGCCGACAGGCGTCGAACGGCTCGGCGTGCGCGTCTGTCACGACATCCAGGAAGGCCTGCGCGGCGTCGATGTGGTGATGATGCTGCGCATCCAGAACGAACGCATGAGCGGCGCGCTCTTGCCCAGCCCGCAGGAGTTCTTCAAGTCCTTCGGGCTGACCCCCGAGCGCCTGGCAAAAGCCAAGCCGGATGCAATCGTCATGCATCCGGGACCGATGAACCGCGGCGTCGAAATCGATTCGGCGGTGGCCGACGGCAGCCACTCGGTGATCCTGCCGCAGGTGACTTTCGGCATCGCCGTGCGCATGGCGGTGATGAGCATGCTGGCAGGAGGTTAACGGTTTCATGAACATACACATTCACAACGGCCGCCTGATCGATCCGGCCCAAGGCATCGACCGGCTGGCCGATGTCTTCATCGCCGAAGGGCGCATCGCCGGCATCGAGCGGCCACCGGCGGGCTTCGAGGCCAGCGGTACCGTCGATGCCAGCGGCTGCATCGTCTGCCCGGGACTGGTCGACTTGTCGGCGCGGCTGCGCGAGCCGGGTTACGAATACCGCGCCACGCTCGAATCGGAAATGGCCGCGGCGGCGGCCGGCGGCGTCACCAGCCTGGCCTGCCCACCGGACACCGACCCACCGCTCGACGAGCCCGGTCTGGTGGAAATGCTCAAGCACCGCGCACGCTTGCCCGAGTTCGCCCATGTCTATCCGGTCGGCGCCCTGACGCTCAAGCTTGAAGGCGAATGCCTGACCGAAATGGCACAGCTCGCCGAAGCCGGCTGCGTTGCCTTCGGCCAGGCCAATACGGCCATCGTCGACACGCAAGTGCTGCTGTCCGCGATGCACTATGCCGCGACTTTCGGTTTCCCGGTCTGGCTGCAGGCACAGGATCCCTTCCTGGCCAAGTACGGCGTTGCGCACGACGGCGAAGTCGCCACCCGGCTCGGCCTGACCGGTATTCCCGCGGTCGCCGAAACCATCGCGCTGACCACCATCCTGCAACTGGCGCGCGAGACCGGCGCGCGGGTGCATCTGACGCGGATCTCCAGCACCGCCGGGCTGGAGATGATCGCCGCGGCGCGGCGCTCCGGGATCGCCGCCACCTGCGATGTCGCGATCCATCATCTGCATCTGTGCGAACACGACATCGGCTACTTCGACCCGCAGGCACGCCTCGACCCGCCGCTGCGCTCGCAATCGGACCGCGACGCCCTGCGTCGCGGCCTGGCTGACGGCACCATCAACGCGGTCTGCTCCGACCACACCCCGGTCGACGATGATGCCAAGCAGATGCCTTTCAATGAAGCCGAGCCCGGCGCCACCGGCCTCGAACTGCTGCTGCCGCTGACGCTGAAGTGGGCCGACGAAATGCAGCTGCCGCTGATCCGCGCGCTGGCCCGCGTCACCAGCGATCCAGCGCGCATCCTCGGCGTCGAAGCCGGTTCCCTGGCGGAGGGCGCCCCGGCCGACATCTGCATTTTCGATCCGCAGGCGTCCTTCCAGGTCAGCCGTGAATCGCTCAAGAGCCAAGGCAAGAACACCCCCTTCATCGGTCTGGAGCTGCAAGGCCGGGTCCGCTATACCCTGATCGACGGGCATCTGGCTTACTCGACGGCGTTTGCCTGAGCCTCTACCCGGTTGGCCGAGCAGAGGAACGGGTAGAGCATGGTTTCCCAATCGACAGCCGTCATCGTCATCGACTTTGAAACCACCGGCATCTCTCCCGAACACGGGGCACGTGCGACGGAAGTCGCGGCAGTGCTGGTTTCCGAGGGGGTCATCACCGGGCGTTTCCAGAGTCTCATGAATGCCGGCGTGCACATTCCCCCATTCATCGAAGAACTGACCGGCATCACCAACTGCATGGTTCGTCAGGCGCCAAGCGCCGCCAATGTGATGCACGAATTGGCGGAGTTCATCGGCGAGGCGCCGCTGGTCGCCCACAACGCCGCCTTCGACAGAAAATTCCTGCAAGCCGAGCTGCAGCGCATCGGCCATCAGCACCGCGGGGACATGCTCTGCTCGATGCGGATTGCGCGCCGCATCTACCCGCAGGCACCCAATCACAAGCTGGCGACGCTGGTGCGTCATGCGCGCATCGCCGAAACCGGCAAGTACCACCGCGCCCTGGCCGATGCCGAGATGACCGCCGGCTTATGGCTCAAGATGCAGGAGGAACTTAGCCGCTCGTTCAGTCTGGAGAACGTTCCCCTGGCGCTGCTGAAGAAAATCCAGAGCGCGCCGTGTCACGGGCTGCGCGGCTGTGTCGAGGCTTATCGGCGCGCTTGCAGCAACTGACTCCGGATTTCCGCAGTCATTCAGGATTCGGCAACAGGCGCAGCGCGACGGTTGCCGCCGCGACACCCGTGACGCGCACCCGCTTGGCGCGCGAACTTGCGCCGGATACGAGTTCGACGCAGCCCCTCGCCACCCCCAGGCTTTCCGCCAGAAAACCGATCAGCGCATCGTTGGCCTTGCCATCCACGGGCGGTGCGGAAAGGCGGATCTTCAGCGCGGCGCCGTGCAACCCGGCGACTTGGGTTTTCTTCGCACCGGGCTGGATGTGCAGGCTCAGCACCACGCTGTCGCCATCGCTGCGCAGCCAGGTCATCCGATAATCAGGGGGAACAAGCCGCGCTGCACCGTCGCCAGCACGCCCAACAGGAGTTGCAAAACCAGCAGCAGCACCATCGGCGACAGATCGACGCCGCCGATGGACGGGATCACGCGCTGAATGGGGGACAAAAATGGCCGTGTGATTGCGTTGAAGATGGGGGCTATCGGCGCATAGGGATTGATCCAGGAAAGCAGCGCGGCGATGATGACCACTCCCGTCAGCAGATACAGCGCCATACGCGCGACTTCGACCACGGCCAACAGCGCCAGCCAGGCCAGTGCCGCCGGCATGGATCCCGAATCCATATGCGCCGTCCCGCCCAAGGTGAACACCAGTCCATGGAAGACCAGTTGCACCAGCCAAGCCAGCAGCAGGCTCGGCAGATCCCAGCCGAATGCCGACGGTATCAGGCGGCGTACCGGCCTGACCGCCCAATCGGTGAGCGCGACGACAAACTGACCCAGCGGATTCCGGAACGGCGCGCGCGTCCACTGCATGAGAAACCGCGCGAGCAAGGCCATGGTCAAGAAACCGAACAGCCAGTCGAGGATTTGATACATCAGTTGGGCCAGCATGCTTGTCAACCTTTGCCGATCATGTCGCCGAGTTCGCAACCGCGTGCGGCGGCAGCCTGCACCCCCTTGAGGATCGCCGCATTGATGCCGCTGGCATCGAAAGAAGCCAGCGCCGCTTCGGTGGTGCCCCCCTTCGAACTGACACGTTCGCGCAATACCGTGACCGGAACGTGGCTTTGCTCGGCCAGCTTCGCCGCACCGACGAAAGTCTCGGTCGCCAGGAAGCGCGACGTTGCCACATCGAAACCGAGCGCCTGCGCAGCCTGTTCCAGGGCTTCGATGAAGTAGAAGACATATGCCGGGCCGCTGCCGGAAACCGCCGTGACCGCGTCCATCTGCGCTTCGCTGTCGATCCACAGGATGTTGCCGACGGCACGCATGATTTTCTCGGCAATATCGCGCCCCTCGCGACTCACCGCAGGCCCGGCAAACAGTCCGGTGAGTCCGGCGCCGATCAGGGCCGGGGTGTTGGGCATGCAGCGCACCAGGTATCGATAGTCGCCCAGCCAGCGGGAAATGTCGGCCAGGCGCAGGCCCGCGGCAATGCTGATGACCAGCTGGTTTTTCAGATGGCCCCTGAATTGGCCTGTCAGCGGCTCCAACGCAGTCCTGATCTGCTGCGGCTTGACGGCCAGGATCAGCACCTCGCAGTTGAGCGCGGCCGCATCCACTGCCGCGCAACAGCGTACGCCGAACTTTTCCGTCAATTTCTCGCGGGTTTCTTCGATCGGCTCGACCACCTGCATCGCGGCAACGGAAAAACCCTGCTTGCGCATGCCGCCGATCATGGCGTTGGCCATGTTGCCGCCACCCAGAAAAGTGATTTTCATGAACTTCCTTTCTTCATTCGCACACCAAAGATCGCCGTGCCGATGCGAACTATCGTCGCCCCTTCGGCAATCGCAATTTCAAAATCGTCCGACATGCCCATCGACAATACATCCAGCCGCATGCCTTCGGCATTCAACTGCGCCAGCAATTCGCGCAGCAGGGCGAAGCGCTGCCGCATCAGCCCGGCATTATCGCTTGCTTCGGGGATGGCCATCAGTCCGCGCAGACGCAATTGCGGCAAAGACCTGACGGCACGCGCCAGCGCCGCCACTTCGACGGGTGCGACCCCGCTCTTGCTGGCTTCGCCGCTGACATTCACTTGAAGACAGGCCTGCAAGGGCGGCAGTTCGGCCGGCCGTTGCGTGGAAAGCCGCTCGGCAATTTTCAGCCGGTCGATGCTGTGCACCCAGGCGAAATGTTCCGCAACTTCGCGGGTCTTGTTGCTTTGCAAGGGGCCGATGAAATGCCACTCGAGATCGAGATCGTCCAATGCGACGATTTTCGCCACGGCTTCCTGCACATAGTTTTCGCCGAAAGCCCGCTGACCGGCAGAAAAGGCTTGCCGCACGCTGGCGGCCGGCCAGCCCTTGGAAACCGCCAGCAGCCGCGCCGCGCCGGCATCCCTTCCGACGGCCTGCGCGGCTGCCCGGATGCGGTTTTTCACTGCTTGCAAGTTGGCGGAGATTGTTGTCATAATGCCTTGTCAGTATACTGCGCTTGCCTACCGTAACCCAACCCGGTTTCAGGAAAACTCCGCCATGGATATCACCGAACTGCTCGCCTTCGTGGTCAAGAACAAAGCCTCCGACCTGCACCTGTCCTCGGGCCTGCCGCCGATGATCCGGGTGCACGGCGACATACGCCGCATCAACCTGCCGGCGATGGAGCACAAGGACGTGCATGCGATGATCTACGACATCATGAACGACGGTCAGCGCAAACATTACGAGGAGAACCTCGAAATCGACTTCTCCTTTGCGGTTCCCGACCTGGCGCGCTTTCGCGTGAACGCCTATAACCAGCATCGTGGCGCGGCGGCAGTGCTGCGCACCATTCCCTCCACGGTGCTGTCGCTGGAGCAACTCAACTGTCCGAAGATTTTTGCCGAAATCGCCAGGACGCCGCGCGGCTTGGTGCTGGTGACCGGCCCGACGGGTTCGGGCAAGTCGACTACGCTGGCGGCGATGGTCAATGACGTCAACGAAAACGACTACGGCCACATCCTGACTGTCGAAGACCCGATCGAGTTCGTGCACGAATCGAAGAAGTGCCTGATCAACCAGCGCGAGGTCGGCCCGCACACCCTGTCGTTCGCCAATGCGCTGCGCTCCGCTCTGCGCGAGGACCCGGACGTGATCCTGGTCGGCGAAATGCGCGACCTGGAGACCATCCGCCTGGCGATGTCGGCGGCCGAGACCGGCCACCTGGTGTTCGGCACGCTGCACACCTCGTCGGCTGCCAAGACCGTCGACCGCATCATCGACGTGTTCCCCGGCGACGAGAAGGAAATGGTGCGGGCGATGCTGTCGGAATCGCTGCGCGCGGTGATCTCCCAGACCCTGCTCAAGACCAAGGACGGTTCCGGCCGGGTCGCCGCCCACGAAATCATGATCGGCACGCCGGCCATCCGCAACCTGATCCGCGAAGCCAAGATCGCGCAAATGTATTCGGCGATCCAGACCGGCCAGAGTTTCGGCATGCAAACCCTGGATCAGAATCTGACCGACTTGGTGAAACGCAATGTCGTTTCCTCCGGCGAGGCGCGCTCCAAGGCTGCCAACAAAGATAGTTTCGCTGCGTGACCGATTCGTAAGCTCGTAAGCTGTGAAGGAAGACCATGGAACGCGATGAAGGATTGAAGTTCATGCAGGAGTTGCTGAAGCTCATGCTCAGCAAGAAAGGTTCCGACCTGTTCATCACCGCCGGTTTCCCCCCGGCGATGAAAATCGACAGCAAGATGACACCGGCCACCACCCAGGCCCTGACGCCGCAGCACACCCAGGAACTGGCGCGCGCCATCATGAACGACAAGCAGGCCGCGGAGTTCGAGGCGTCCAAGGAATGCAACTTCGCCATCAATCCCGCCGGCATCGGCCGCTTCCGCGTCAACGCCTTCATCCAGCAGGGTCACACCGGCATGGTGTTGCGCACCATCACCACGGCGATCCCGAAGTTCGACGATCTCAAGCTGCCGGCGGTGCTCAAGGACGTCGCGATGACCAAGCGCGGCCTGGTGCTGTTCGTCGGTGGCACCGGTTCGGGCAAGTCGACTTCGCTGGCGGCGATGATCGGCCATCGCAACGAGAACAGCTACGGACACATCATCACCATCGAGGATCCGGTCGAATACGTCCATCCTCACATCAACTGCCTGATCACCCAGCGGGAAGTCGGCGTCGACACCTTCTCGTGGGAAGCCGCGCTGAAGAACACGCTGCGCCAGGCGCCCGACGTGATCCTGATCGGCGAGATCCGCGACCGCGAAGTGATGGAACATGCCATCGCGTTTGCCGAAACCGGCCACCTGGCCTTGGGCACATTGCACGCCAACAGCGCCAACCAGGCGCTCGACCGCATCATCAACTTCTTCCCCGAAGAGCGTCGGCAGCAGTTGCTCATGGATCTCTCGCTCAACCTGCGGGCATTGGTCGCGCAGCGCCTGATCCCGCTCAAGGAAGGCAAGGGGCGCGCCGCCGCGATCGAGATCATGCTCAATTCGCCGCTGATTTCCGACCTGATCTTCAAGGGAGAAGTGCATGGCATCAAGGAGATCATGAAGAAATCGAAGGAACTCGGCATGCAGACCTTCGATATGTGCCTGTTCGATCTCTACGAGGAAGGCCGCATCAGTTACGAGGATGCGCTGCGCAACGCCGACTCGCTCAACGATCTGCGCTTGCAGATCAAGCTGCACGGCAAGGAATCCAAGGACCGCGACATGAATTCCGGCATCCAGCACCTGGATATCGTCTGAGCGGTCGGCTTGGCTCCTGCCGGCCAAGCCACGCCGGTATTTTCCGGCGCCAGTCGATCGGCCGATAGCATGCATTCCCTGCTGCTCCCCTACCGCGTCTTCCGGCGCTTCGTCGACGAACGATGCGCCCAGACCGCCGCTGCCCTGTCGTTTTCCACGCTGTTGAGCCTGGTGCCGATGATCGCCATGGCGGTGACGATCATCGCCCGGCTGCCATTTGCCGAAACCCTGTCGAAATCTTTGGAACGCTTTCTGCTCGCCAATCTGCTGCCCGACAAGGCAGGCGCCATCATCGTCAGGTACGTCGGCGAGTTCGCCCACCAGACGGGGCACCTGACCCTGATCGGCGCCGTCGCTTTGGCCGCCACCGCGCTGGTGCAGATGCTCACCATAGAACATACCTTCAACTCGATCTGGCAAGTCAGGGAAAATCGCCCCCTGCTGCGCCGCCTTGCCATGCACTCGCTGGCCCTGTTGCTCGGCCCGCTGCTGTTCGGCGGCAGTCTGACAGTGACGACCTTCATCGCCAGCAGTTCGTTCGGACTGATGGAACAACCGTTCTGGGTGAAAGCCGACTTGCTCAAGGCAACGACATTCGTCTTGATGGCCGCGCTGTTTGCCTTGCTTTACTGGGCGGTGCCAAACCGCCGTATTGCGGCATGGCATGCCGCATGCGGCGGAATCCTGGCCGCCGCAGGTTTCGCCTTGATGCAGCGGCTGTTCGGCCTGTATATCGCCAAGCTGCCCACGTATACCGTGATCTATGGCGCCTTCGCCGCCATCCCGGTGTTTCTGCTCTGGCTCTACCTGTCGTGGGGCGTCATCCTGGTCGGCGCCCTGACGGTCGCCGAACTGCCCGCCAGACCTGCGCTTCGACGACGGTCGTGACTTATCGGGGAAGGAAACACATGGTTCGCCCAGTCGAAGTACCGAAACACAGCGAAATCGGCAAGCACCTTGCCGGCGCGCAGGCCTTCGATGCTTTTGCCGTGCCGCTGGACGGGAGACGGCGTTCGGCCCTCGAAATCTACATCGAAGTCATGGCCAGCAGCCCCGAGTGGATCAACTGCCTGATGGCCGTCAGGAACCGGGCGGTGGGGCTGTTCGGCTTGAAACCGCTGGGACGGCTCAACGATATCGACACCGCCAGGAAACCCGAAACCTATCGGGTGGGGAATCGTGTCGGGATATTCTCGATCGTTTATCTTGCCGAGCGCGAAGTCATCCTCGTCGAATCCGACCGGCACCTGGAAGCGAAAGTCTCGCTGTGCCTATCGGGGGAAGGCCAAGACAGCTCCGCGGTTCTGAGCACAGTGATCCATGTCCGCAACCTGCTGGGCCATGCCTACCTACTGGCGGTCTGGCCGGCCCACAAGCTGATGTTTCCCGCCATGCTGGCGCGGTTTGCCAGATCCCGCCGCAACGCCTGAGTCAAATCCTTCTAGTTCTAGGGCGCGGCGCGGCGCTGCGGCGGCCGGTTGCCGCCGGCCACCATCGGAAAATGATACAAGCGGCATTCGAGCGGCCCGTTGAATAACGGGATACGGCGCTTGACCGACAACCGGATCAGCTTGGGCAAGGCCGCGTCGGCCGAAAAGAACCAGCAGTCCCATCCGGCATAGTGGCGCTTCAGCGCGTCGCCGAGGCGCGGGTAGAAGGCGGCCAGTTCCTCCGCCTCGCCGAGCCGCTCGCCATAAGGGGGATTGGCGATCAGCAGGCCGGCTTGCGCAGTGGGAGAATCCAGATCGAGGATGTCGCCCTGCCTCACTCCGACCAAGTCGCCGACACCGGCGTAATCCAGGTTCTGGCGTGTTCGCGCCACGGCATCCGCCGAAAGGTCGGCGCCCCACAGTGGCAAGCATGACGGTGACATCACGCGCCTTTCCGCCGCTTGCCGGCACAGGCTGCTCCAGAGTTCGGCATCGAAATTGCTGAGACGTTCGAAACCGAACTCGCCCGGGTCGCGCGACAGGCCGGGGGCGTCGCCGAGACTCATGTGCGCGGCCTCGATGAGGAACGTGCCGCTGCCGCACATCGGATCGTAAAGCGGGATGCCGGGCCGCCAGCCGATCAAGCGCAGGATGCCGGCGGCCAGATTTTCCTTGACCGGCGCCTGCACCTTGGCGATCTTGTGGCCGCGCTGCCAGAGCGGCTCGCCCGAAGTGTCGAGATAGAGTATCGCCTCGGCAGCGGTGAGGAACAGGTGTATCCGCACCTCGGGCCGCGCCGTATCGACGCTCGGACGCCGGCCGCAGGCCGTCCGGAAACAGTCGCACACCGCATCCTTGACGCGCAAGGTGATGAACTCGAGGCTTTTCAGGGGAGATTTCACCGCCGTGACATAAACCCGCAAAGTACGTTCGACGTGAAACAGTTTGGTCCAGTCCACGCTGCCGGCGAGACGGTAGATATCGTCCTCGCTGCGATAGGCGCCGTTTGCGACGCGCCACATCACGCGACTGGCGATGCGCGATTCGAGATTGACGCGGTAGCAGGTTTCCCAAGTGCCGCCGAACTCCGCACCGCCCGGCACGATCCGCACGCCGGACGCACCGGCGGCATTCAAGTCTTCGGCGAGCGTGGGCTCAAGTCCGCGCGGGCAAGGCGCAAAAAAACTTTCCAGATTGTTCAAAATGATATTACTCCTTGCCGGCAGCGGCTATTTTCGCCAGGCCAACGCCGACATTGGGACATGCCAGACGCACCTGCAGTTCGCGCCTGAGACGTGAATTGTCCAGGCGCCGCGATTCGCTCATGTAAGAAAGTACCAGCGGAGACAGCAATGCTTGCGCTTCGGCACGACTGACCCGCGGCGGGTGCGGTAATTCGAAAGTGTCGGCGATCGCATCGTACCATTCCGCCATGGGCAATCCGGCCGAGTCGTCGCTGGCGTGATAAACCCGATTCGGCCGACCGCGCCGCAGGGCGGCCAATATGCATAGCGCCAAGTCGTCGGCATGAATGTGGTTGGTAAATACGTCGTCATCGCGCATCAGTACCGGATCGCCGCGTCGGATGCGTTCCAGCGGCAAGCGTTCCGCCGCGTAGATGCCGGGAACGCGCAGTATGCTCACACTCGGACCGCCGCCCCTGCCCCACCGACGCAGCCGCTGTTCCGCATCGATGCGGCGCCGCGCCCTGGCCGTGTGCGGCGCGACGCAATGCGTCTCGCCGACCCAATCGCCACCACAGTCGCCATACACGCCGCTGGTGCTGATGTAGACTAGTCGGCGTGGTAGAATTTTTCCGCGTTGCAAGGCCGCGATCAGGTGTTGCGTGCGCGTATCCCGATTGCCGCGATCCGGTGGCGGCGCAAAATGCAGCACCAGTTCGGCAAGACCGGCAAGCTGCCGCAAACTCGCCGGTTGATCGAGATCGCCGCGGATCGGGGTGACACCCAAAGCGGCAAACTCGGCAGCCAGGGAAGTTTCCAGCGAGCGTACCAAGGCAAACATGCGGTAACGCCGCGCCAGCAGCGGCAAAGCGCGGCGCGCCATATCGCCGCAACCGATGATCAATACTCTCAACATTTGCGGATTATCTCATGCCCTTCCAGATCACCATCCAACCGAGCGGCCACTCCTGCACTGCCGAAGACGGCGCGAGCATTCTGAGCACGGCACTCGATGCCGGATTCAACCTGCCTTACGGCTGCCGCAACGGTGCCTGCGGCACCTGCAAGGGCAAGATCCTTGAGGGAAAAATCGACCACGGTGCCGCATCGGAAAACGCTCTCTCCGAAGAGGAGAAGGCCGCGGGCATGGCCTTGTTCTGCTGCGCCCGGCCGTTGTCGGATGTCAGCATCGAGTGCCACGAACTGGGCGCCGCGCAGGATATCCCGGTAAGGACCCTGCCTTGCCGTGTGCAGAAGCTGGAACGCCTGGCGCCCGACGTGATGGCGCTGCACCTGAAACTGCCGGCGAACGAACGGCTGCTGTTTCTCGCCGGGCAATACATCGAAATTTTGCTCCAGGACGGCAAGCGCCGCGCCTTCTCGCTCGCCAACGCCCCGCATGACGACGAATTGCTGCAATTGCATCTGCGCCTGATTCCCGGCGGGCTATTCACCGAGCAGGTTTTCAATGTCATGAAAGAGCGCGACATGCTGCGCTTCGAAGGACCGCACGGCAGCTTCTTCCTGCGCGAGGATTCCAGCAAACCCATCATCCTGGTCGCCGGAGGCACGGGCTTCGCACCGATCAAGAGCATCATTGAACACGTGATACACAACAAGATCGAGAGGACGATGGCCTTGTATTTGGGAGCGCGCGACCGTGCCGGACTGTATCTTCCCGAGTTGCCGCAACTTTGGGCACGTGAACACGTCCATTTCAAGTATGTGCCGGTGCTCTCCGAACCGGCCACCGCCGACGCATGGACTGGACGTACCGGATTCGTGCATCGGGCCGTGCTGGAGGATTATGCCGACCTTTCCGGCTACCAGGTCTATGCTTGCGGGGCGCCGGCAATGATCGATGCCGCCCGCCGGGATTTCGTCGCGTGCGGCCTGCCGGCGGAAGATTTCTTCGCCGATGCATTTACTTTCCCCAGCGGTCCGCAATGAACTGCGTCAGCATGCATTGATGCTTACAAAATCTCACAATCCCTTACAGCAACGGGATCGGATAATCATTAGCATGCAAACATGTTATGCAATGAAAATACGTTCAATCGCGGAGGAATCATCATGAAGCTTTCATTTACATCCACTTGTTTGGCAATCTCCGGCATATGCTTGGCGGGTCTCGGCAACGTTAATGCGGCAGATGCGGCGCAACCGGCCATGATGCATGGAGCGAATGCGCCGCTTCACGCCATGCAGGACTCGGTGGCGAATGTCCAGAAACGCCTGGATACCCTGGGCAAGAAACTCAATCTCAAATCGCCCCAGCAAGACGCCTGGAAAGCCTTCTCCGCCGCGATGATCAACCACGCCCAGGAGCATGCGCAGGAAATGGCAAAGAAGGGGCCAAACGAACAAGCGAGCATGGAAGAGATGCCCATGCCTGACAAAATGGAAAAAATGGCCGCCGCAATGCGTCAACGGGCGGATCATCTGAGCAAGCTGGCGGGCGAAACCAAGATATTTTATGACCAGTTGAGTCCCGAGCAAAAGACCATATTCGATCTGTATGCGAAGAATGCCTGGCACGACCGCACGCATAACCGCATGCACGATCACATGCATTAATGCCGACGCTTGGCTTGGGCATCGGAGAAAGCCATGAAGCACGCCAAATACGCCTTGGTTGGATTCGTACTTTCACTGGCTTGGCTTGCTCCAGCCGAAGCCAGAGAGGGTGGTCATCACGAATCCCGCAAAACCCATCGCCACAATCCCTGGCATGGCGAGATTCATCGCTTTCACGAACACGATCTGGCGCTTTGGCGCGGCGGTCATTGGCATCATGGTCGCCACGTGGGGCAGTTGGGCTGGTGGTGGATCGTCGGCGGCGTTTGGTATTTTTACCCGGCGGCGGTGTACCCTTATCCCGATCCGTATCAGCCGCCAGTAGTGATCGTGCCGCCGACCGAAACCGCTCCGCAATACTGGTATTACTGCAACAATCCGGCAGGCTACTATCCCTATGTGGCGCAATGTTCAACCGGCTGGCAACGAGTAGCGGCCAATCCTTCGAGTCAGGCATCTCCCGCTTTGCCAGTCCCACCGCCCAATACGCCGCAGTAGCGTTCTGCGAGTCAATTTGACAATTCGACAGGCAGTCTCTCACAGGAGGATTTCCACATGAAACCGATCAGCTCTCGACTTCTGGCAAAGCATGCCGTCCTGGGAGTCGCTTTGCTGCTGCCGCTGGCAGCCTCGGCCCAAACCAACGTGATCCAGGACACCACCGAATTCGCCAAGGTGCTGAATTACTCGCCTATCCCCGGGCCGCAGATCCCCCGCCAAGTGTGTTCCACGGTCACCGTTTCCCCGGGGTCGGCGCACAATCCCGGCGCCGCCATCGCGGGCGGCGTGGTCGGCGCCGTGGTCGGGTCGCGTTTCGGCAGTGGTCACGGCAAAGATGCGGCCACGGTGGCGGGAGCCATCGGCGGCACCATGATCGGCGATCAGGTCGGTTCCGCGCCGACGACACAGCAACAGTGCAGCACCGTCTATGAACCGGGTCCGCCGGCTGGTTATCAAGTCACCTACGATTACAAAGGCAAGCTGCTGACCACGACCACCCGCATGCCACCCGGCGAAAGTCTAAGAATCCGCAACCGGATCACAGTCGAATAACTTCCCGGAGGAAGTCGAGATGAAACTGAGAGCAAGCATGTTGGCGCTCGTCGCTGCGGGATCGCTCGTCGCCACACCAGTCTGTGCCGATCGCGGCGGCGGCCATGGCCATGGGTCCGATCATTTCTGGGGACCCTTCGGTTTCTTGCTGGGAACCGCCATCCTCTACTCGGCGGTGCAGCCTCGCACCGTCTATGTCGAACCGCGAGTTGTCTATGCCCCGCCGGTGTATGCTCCCGCCATCGTCCAACCCTATTATGTCGAACAGGCTTATGCCAACCCGCCGGTCGTTTCACTGCCGCCCCCACCGCCCAATGTCGCCCAAATTCTGCCCCCCGAAGTCGCCAGCGGGCAATGGTGGTACTTCTGCAAGAAACCTGCCGGCTATTATCCCTATGTCAAGGAATGTCCAAACGGCTGGGAAAAAGTTTCGCCAACACCGCCCGGTACCATTAAACCTTGATCCCCTAAACCCAACCGCGGGTACTAGTGCCCGCCTTTGTCTTCGGAGCACTGGTCACCGAGGTAAGCCTGCCGCACGCGCGGATCGGCGAGCAGGTTTACAGAACTGTCGGTCAGAATGATGCGGCCGCTTTCCAAGACATACCCGCGACTGGCGGTCTCCAGCGCCAGCTTGGCATTCTGCTCGACCAGCAGGATGGTGACGCCGGTCGCCGCGACAGCGCGTATCGTCTCGAATACCTTATGCACCATCAGCGGTGCCAAGCCCATCGATGGTTCGTCAAGCAGCAGCAGTTGCGGCCGGCCCATCAAGGCCCGGCCCAGCGCCAGCATCTGCTGCTCGCCGCCGGAGAGCGTGCCGGCGAGCTGCCGATGGCGCTGCTTAAGCTGCGGCAACAGCGTATAGATACGTTCCAGATCGATGGCTATTTCCTGCCTGTCGTTACGAACGTAGGCGCCCATTGCCAGGTTCTCGGCCACCGAAAGCCGCGCAAAAACACCGCGGCCCTCCGGCA
>Ga0172380_10000438_pt1 | contig 82576 bp, 76 predicted proteins | sample Leawe162metaG_FD_119747 | JGI IMG/M metagenome (GOLD analysis project Ga0172380, IMG submission 119747) | Leachate microbial communities from a municipal landfill in Southern Ontario, Canada - Leachate well 162 metaG | ecosystem: Engineered > Solid waste > Landfill > Unclassified | place... | reverse complement strand
TTTTCCACCAGATCCCTATAGACCGGCAGCCGGATCTTTTTGACACCCAGATCATCCAGAGTGGCCAGATAGGCTTCTTTCCAATCCAGCCCGATATCGGAGGCATAGCGGGCCGAAAAAGTCACGCCCAGCTGAGCTTCTTCGTTCTTCTGGCTGATGGGAAGATTAAAATAGATGAAAAATGCAATCACTATGAACAGAACAACGGCGATTATCCAAGCCAAGCTTTTCAATATTTTTTTTACGTATTTCATTTTTTTATTGTTAAATTGTTTTATTGTTAAATTATTATTGAAAAGCTAACAATTTAACAATATAGCCATGCAACAACTTCAAACAACCGAAACTAAATATACTCCTAAAGAGATTATCAAAATAGCAAATATTTTTTGCGCCGAGTTTTTCCAGTCCATCTTTTCCTGAAAAACTTTTGGCAGCCAGAAAGTCAGCCCGACACCCAAGATGAAGATGAACGTATATTCCAAGGCGACCAGCGCGTTGATGACCGTAATGTTCCCGAGCGACATAGAAAAATTCAGCATCACCGAACCGACACCGCCCAAAATTTTATTGAACACGAACAGCGTGCCGGAGCTCTGTTGGGTATGGTTAGGCTTTTTAAACTTAGACAGTGAAGAAAAAATGGCTTTCCTCCATGGAACATACAAAAGAAAAGTGAGCGCGCCGAAAAACAATCCGATCCGCGTCCAGATGAAAACATCCATAAAGTTATCTTGCACGTAAAATAATTTAAAGGAAGTGAAAGCGGCCGCCAAAACGATTCCTGACAGGATTGATTGATAAAAACCCTTAAAAAAACTATGCTTGGCGCCGGAACGCTCCGATCTGGTCCAGGAAATTAGGAGTCCACCCAAGATAAGGACCAGCGCGCCCCACAATTTGGCACCGGACAAAACGTCCCCCAGAAAAATCATCGAGAAAAAATGAGTGGCGATCGGTATGATCGCGCCGACTACAGGCACCACTCGACTGGCTTCGCTTTTTTGGATAGCGAAAAACAGAAGCAGCATACCGAAAATGAACACTGCTCCGGCTAGGATATATTCCAAGAACAAGGTCGCCCCGATAGAATGAAAGCCAAAAGGGAAAAGGACCAGCGTGAAAAAACTCATCACGCCGGAATAAAAAGCATAGACCACCGGATGCGCCACTCTTTTCGAGGAGAGTATAAATTTATCCAAGAGGGTCTGCAACGCAATCAAAAAATATGCGATCGTAGCAATAGCGAACCAGTTCATTTGTTTTTATTTTAACAGACAGACTACCCCTCTATTCTACACTAATTATGAGCAATTTTAAAGACACCCGCGGAGGGGCGTCTTAAAAAAATAAATTCGGTGCCGGATATATTTTATGATTCCGCCAAATGATAATAGGCACTCACATCACTGATCCATTTCTTAACCGCCACGGGGTCATGTCCGTTGCAGGAAGCGTTACCGCATTTCCAAACCACCATCCGCGCGGGCGTATCGATATTTTTCCCGATCAATTCTTCAATGCGGCCGCCGACCACCGCGACCGCCTGTTCAGGACTGTCAAAACAAGAATAGCCGCCCTCGGTCACGTTATATCCTCCTTTATATCCCCAGAAATTGAAGCACTCATGACCGTCTTTCTTGGGCGAATGTGTGCCCCAGTCCGATTCTTTTTTCCCGATACCGATAAGAAAGGCGGCCACTGGCCTATCTTGTTTGGCAATGGCCGATGCCATCTCCTCCATCGGATGACCTGATAGAATATTCCTATAGCCCTCTTCGCTGGAATCGGCCTCACTCTTCACGCTTTCTTTCTTATCTGAAATTTCACAAAGCTGCCGGTTTTCTTTCTGATTTTCTAGCTTTTCTTGAAAACCTTGTCCGACTCTTTTCATCGGATCCATAACATCCGCACTAGGCGTGACAGCAAAAACTATCTTAGCCGCCAATGCGTTTTTCTCAAAAAAGACAGAAAAAAATAGACCCGCTATTACAACGAGAATAATAATGACTAAAATATTCCTTTTTTTGTTTCTGCCGAACTTTCCTAAAGAAATGCTATATTTCTTTAATCTCGGTAAAGGATCTTCGCCCATATTTGGATTTCATTTCCCTCCCACCCTTATTTGTCTTTACAGACGTTAAGTTTTACATTCTTTCAAAACAACCCCATTAGCATATCAATTTCCAACCTCTTTGTCAAAGGAAATTGGTCAAACCTTAACTAAAAAACAATAAAATGGCCATTGTAAGCCATTTTTAATCATAAGTTATCCACAGGCGTATTTTCCTCACCCCATTTCACTCATTTTTCATTCTTCATCGTTGAATTGTTTGAAATAATAATTGACCGAGTCCACCCAGCGAGCCACGGCTTCCGGCTTATCCCAAGAGCAATCATAGCCGCATTTCCACACCACGACCATCTCTCCAGGGGTGGTTAATTTTTCACTGGAAACCAAAAAACTCAAACGCTTGGCCACTGTTTCTACCGCGTCTTTCGGACTATCAAAACAAGTATGGCCGCCCGTACCCATTCTTGCCCTTTTACCTCGATATCCCCAGTAATTGAAGCAATCATTACCCTCGCTGTCTACGGGCACGTGTACCCCCCAACTGGATTCTTGCCGAGCGATACCGACCATAAAGGCCGCCACCATCCTGTCTTGCTGGGCGATATAGGGCACCATCTGCTCCATAGGCGTGCCTTTTACCATACCTGAAATCTCTTCTTCCAATTGTTTGGTGCTGCCGGCCTTATCCTGATAGTCTTGCATAATTTGCGACACATAATTCTCCACCTGAGTCGCATCCACGCTGATATCCACTTTTTCAGTGTCCACTCCCAACACTTGCGATTTTTGGCTATCCAGAATTTCTTGGGTGGTCACTTCCATATTCGACGACACTGAAACTTCCGCCGCCGCGCCCTGGCCCAGATAACGATATACGAAAGTCATCAGGAACATTCCGATCACCAGTGAGCCCACAATAGAAACATTCCACATCTTGACCATCGACATCCCTTCAAAGGGATGTCTGAAAGCATCTTCGAAATAAGCGCTGTAGTTGCCATATTTCTCCTTTATCATTTCGAAAATATGCTGCCTGTGCCTGAAAGCATTACGCACCGACACTCTTTTTTCATATCTCAAGAAGCCATCCAGACTGGAAAAATCGGGTTTTCGATCGTTTTTTATAAAATGGATCCGCAGATTATCGGTTGAGAAATTTTTTGTTTTTCCATATTTGGAAAAAAGGATGGAAGAATTCTCGCTTGGCGCTGACAGATCTGTCTTTTGTAAGCTTTTTTCCTTGAGACGGATAACCGAGTCGACCCTATTTTGTTTTTTGAATGTTTCCATCAATTATGCGTATAGTGTTAGTTTCCCTTTCTGGAATTATACCACTTTTTTTCTTTTTCGACTAACAAAAATGAGCCATAGACCGAAAACCAGCATTAAAGAGCTTAGGATCTGGCCCAATGTCAATGAGTTGAAAATATATCCAACCTGCACATCAGGTTCGCGGAAAAATTCCGCAATTATGCGCGCGGAGGCATAACCAACAATATACAGTGCTAATAGTTTATCTTGATATTTTTGATTGTGGCGCAACGGCCACAGAACAAGAAAGATGATCAGCCCTTCCAAAACGGCTTCATACAATTCAGACGGATGGCGCAAAAGACCAAAGGGGTCGCTCGGGAAATACATCCCCCAAAAACCGCTCGTGGCACGGCCATATAGCTCGCCGTTCAAAAAATTACCGATGCGGCCGAAAAAATAACCGGCCGGAACAGCCGGCGCCACAAAATTGGCCCAGCGCCAAAAATCGAGCCTTTTTATCCGTATAAATATCCACCCGGCCAAGACGGCTCCAATCAAACCGCCATGATAACTCATCCCATATATCCCGATGAATTGATGCGTCACTGCGTCATAAGGCGAAATGATGACCAATGGGTTTTGCAGATAATACGTGAAGTTATAAAAAATCACATATCCTAAGCGCCCGCCGATGAGCAGCCCGACAAAAACCGCCAGCATTATATCCAGCAGGGTGTCGGTATTTTGTATCTGGTTTCTGGTATTTGGTATTTTTTCTATATTAATTTCGGATTTTGGATTTTGCCCGCCTCGCGTCGACGAGCAGCTGTCTCCGCTAGTCGAGGCGAGGATTTTATTTGATATTTGTAATTTGGATTTTGTAATTTCCAAGCCGTCTCCTTCGCTTCTCTTTATCCTGTATTTCAAGAGCGAATAAACCACCCCGAACGCTACCAAATACATAATAGAGTACCAATCCACCGCAAAATTTCCCACCGCAAAAGCTACAGGGTTCAAGTTATATGGTATATGTTGGTAGAGATAGAGGAGGTTGCTCATATGTTCTCTTGCATAATCACCCCCACCGCGGCAGCATAGACGTGATGCTCACCAAAGCGCGGGATGTGTAATTTTTTATGTAAGTTTTTATATCTTATTCCGGCCGACTCCCCTTTTTCCGTTCTTTCAATATCTTCGATCCTGAAGCCTTCTTCGGCCGGAACGATTCGGCCGAAATAGATCACTTCGGCTTTGGCCCGCTTGGCTAAATGGCGGATCTGCAAATTGTCATAATTCAGGATCACTCGGCCGGAATTTTTCGTATTTTTCACCAAGTATTCATATTCTTGCAACAGTTGATCCAGTCCCGAGAAAGCTTCGAGATAGCGTTGCGTAATATCAGCGATGACACATATTTCTGGCCTGATGATGGATAATAAGTATGCCATATCCCCACGCTGAGATACTCCCAATTCCAGAACGAGATATTCCGGAAAGTCCTTCCTCCAAATCGCGCGAATTGCATCCCCTATTATCGGCAGCCAATCATAGTAAGCACCATACCCACTTCCAACACCTAAAATAGCAAGTGGCAGACCGATTTCCGTGTTGAAATTTTTCGGATTGGCTCGGACCGTGCGACCTTTTTCCAAGAGAACTTTCTTGATCTCGTCGCGCACGAAAGATTTATTGGTCGAACCGGCCACGGCGATGATTTTCGGCTGATGGATAAAAAGCACCAGTCTTGTGATATATTTCAGATAATATTTGAGAATGGTTTTGAAAAAAGGCTTCATAAAAATAATTTATCCAATCTATCAAACGCGCAATTTATATCTTTCTCACTTCTCCCAAAGCTGATCCTAATATGATTCTCTCCGCTGGGACCGAAGGCGACACCGGGCACGACCGCCACTTGAGTTTTTTCCAAAAGATGCAAAGCAAAACGCCAGGAAAAACTATCCGGACAATCATAATCATCCAATTTCATATCTTTTTTAATGATTCTTGGAAAAACATAATAGGCGCTCTCTGGACGAACATAGGAAAAAATATGCGATAATTTATCCAGTCTGGCACAGATCAAGTCGCGCCGTTTTTCATATTCGTGATTGAAAAATTTGACATCTTTATCACCCATCTCCAGCGCCCCCATCGCCGCATATTGTGAGATGACGGGCGCGCAAGTGACCAAACAGTCATGCACTTTCAAAATTTCTTGCACGATGCTCTCATCACTATGGAGATAGCCCGTTCGCCACCCCGTCATCGCGTATGATTTGGAAAAACTGAATAGGCGGATGACGCGTCGGCGCAGTTCCGGCATTTCTGCCAAAGAAAAAATAGATTGACCGTTTTCAAAAATAAAATCTTTATACACTTCATCACTTATCAGATAGAGATTATGCTTCTCGGCCAGCTCCGCCAAGCCCAAAAGTTGTTCTTTTGAGTAGATCGTGCCGGTCGGATTGTTCGGATTGCAATAGAAAATAGCCTTGGTCCTTGGCGTAATCGCTTTTTCATATTCTTCCAACTCAAATGCCCAGCCTTTGTCTTCACTGAGTGATACATAAACCGGCGTTACGCCAGCCAGAATGATTACTTCGCGATACGATGTATAGGTCGGTTCCGGAATGATCACCTCGTCCCCTGGATCAGTAATGGCCAAAATGGTCGCCGTAATACCTTCGATCGAACCGGCCGTCACCAAAATTTCCTTCTCAAAATCATAGAACATATTCTGCTCGGCCAATTTCACCTCGATAAGCTCCCGCAATTCCGCGATGCCGGGAGAAAGAGAGTATTTGGCCACCACGCCCTGTCGGAGTGCCAATTCCACCCGCCTTTTGATACATTTCGGCGTGTCAAAACTCGGCACACCCTGCGCCAAAGAAATAGTGTTAGGGAACTTAGCCGCCCTAATTTCCATCTGTTTTATCACTGATAGTTTCAGGTTTTTTGTGCGTTCAAACATATAGATATAGTATAAAATATTTTCCCCCGCAGGAACAGGGCAGTGCCCTGTTCCTGCCATAACATTACCGCTCGCAATAACAGGACTAGCAAAAAATCCACCTCGCGCGAGGTGGATTTTTAAAAAAAGTTGTTGTGAACCTTTTAATTCGTCACAGCAGTATCAGCAGTGCCAGAAGCTTGATCCGGAAAAGCGGCTTTCAGCGCTATGCGCGCTTTTTCCATCGTAGCTTTGAAATCGCCCATCGCTTTTTGCATGGCAGTGTGGCGGGTCTGGATGAGGTCCTGTACGGCCGTATTCACCTTAGTCACATTTTGCTTGTCCAACTGCATCTGTGTCCGAGCATTTTTCATGATATTTTGGAAATCAGTCCGCACGGTCGCCGCGGATGCTCCAGCCGTGCAATCAGCTTGCACTTTGGCCAGTGCCGTCACGCGAGCCGAGGAAGAATTAGAGATAAGACTGTCCAGTTGGCCTTGTCTGGTTCGGACATTATTTTGTACTCCGGATTGAAAAGCTTTAGTAGCCGCATTTTCAGCTGTTCGGCGCTCAGCAATCGCCGCCTTCACCGTGATTTCAAAAGTGTTCACTGCTTTTTTCTGATTATCCGACACGGCTGCTTCTTCCAGTTTGGCGAACTGTTCACTTCGATTATTATCCCAATTGGCACGCAGTCTTTCCAGATTAGCATCCGCGTTTTTGGTTTTTTCCTCCCAAGCCTTCAGTCTTTCTTGCTGGCGGGTCCTGATCTGATTCTCTTGACCGGAAGCCTTTTGATTCAGATTATCGACAAATTGTGTTATCCGGTCACAAACATTGTCCGTGCGAACATCTTGGCGCGCGCCTTGCCCGTCTTGCACTATCTGATCCTTGCCGGCAGTGCTTGCGCTATTATCCGCCCAGACTCCGACAGCCGTCAAAATTCCCACGGCCGCCAGAACAGTGCTGATTTTTTTATAATGCATTTTGATCATAAGTACTGTTTAAATTATTAGTATCTTCATCATCCCCGACTGCACCCGATGCATCAGCATCAGTGCTGGCCGCCGCCGTACTCTCATTCGTAGCTCCGTCTATGACCGCATTGACTGTATCATCAACTCTGCCGGTCGCGGCCGGCATCTTGGGCTCGGCAGAATTTTCCGCAGCTTGTCCGTTTTTAGCTTGACCACTCTGAGAAGACTCTTGCGTCGTCACGGTTTTATTGCCGCAGCCGGTCAGGATCAAAACGACTGCTCCAAGAGCAACCCCCGTAATTACTTTTTTCACAGGCATAAATTATAGATTAAATTTTTTATTTTTCCTACCCTAGGGTATCGACCAGAACCCACTTTGCAATTTTTCCCACTATTCAATGCAACAATCAATCGCTTTTCTGACCAATTCGCCCAATTTACCCATAAAGCCGCTTTTTTGCGTACCAGCCTTTGGCGAAACAGCTTCGGAGACGGCCGGATTTTTTCCTGCCATATTCTCACTGGATAGATCATTATGCCGGTTCAGCGCGTCCGCATCGATATGTTTGATATTATCCGTCGAAATGACTTTCATATTGATGCCCCAGAACAAAGAATAAAGGTCATAGGCCTTTTGGAACAAATCTTTGGCGTCTTCTTTCCTGCCCATTCCTTGTTGTTTGGTCCCCACTTCCATAAGACGCATTGATGCCGCCAATAAGTGCTTTGAAATGCACCAAACTTCTCCTTCTGGATCTTTCACGATTTTGCGCAACAGTTCGCCACGCATCTTACGGGCTTCTTGCAACAAGTCAAAATATTCCGGCTTATTCAATTTCGCGCCCGTAAAAAAGAAATGTTCTTCGATGCTCACGAGATTCATAATAGCAATAGACAGATCTTGGTCGGAACTCAAGTCCAACTTATCCTGCTTTTTCATCGTGTCTACTTTTTCAATGAGCTCCGTGACATTTTTGATAAGACCCGCTTCATCTGTTCCATTAGTCATATATTTATTGGATTGAAAATTATTACCGCGTTAAGAAATAGAAGGCTCCGCTTAGGACCATCAGAGGAAAAACCGCGAAAGCCACCTTCTGGAACGGGAAAAAAACTTTGCCGCCATTCCTGTCTTTCATCCTGAAATGGACCATCCCGCCCAAGAAGAAGAAAAAACTGCCTAAAATTATCCCTAGCATCAATTTATCCACCCCCCAGAATTTATTGAGCGGATGACCGATCAAGTCATTCCAATACAGCGGCAAGGCGATCATGGCATAATAAACTATGGTTGTGATGGAGCGCTCGCCCCAAAAACGGATGCCTTTCCGCTTGAACCATTCCAAGGTCCAGATAGTCATTGCCACGATAAGCGCCCCGATCCAAAGACCTGTAATAGTATCATCTACACCGAAATAGCGTGAAAGACCCACCCCGCCTGCCACCGCCACCGTACATACGGGACAGAAAGCCGAAACCGAAAAAATAGGCACAAAAATTCCCGCTATGTACGCTCCGCCGTATATGAGATATCTTTTCATAATTATTTATCTTTTTACTTTTTACCTAATAGGCTTTATATATTTCTTCATTTCGCCGCGCTATCTAAAAAATTTTCCACCTCATTCACTCCGATATAACATTTGCCCGTCGCCCAAAGGAATGGTACGCCAAGACTATCTGTCTTAATGCCGCACGCCTGCGCCTTCTGCGCCATCATATTGGCATTGGCTTTATTGCTCCAGACTTCCAATTTGGAAAAGGAGACTTTTTTATCCAGCTGATGATCGGCGATGTATTTTTCCACATCTTGGCAATGCGGGCACTGTTCGCCATAGAAAAGAATCATACTGGCGTCACTCACAGTAGCTTGTTCAGTCTGGCTGCCTGAACGCATCTTTTGCCAAGTCTTATAACCCGCTAGGGCCACGACAAGCATAACCAAAGCACCCAAGGCTATTTTTTTCCATTTAGTCATACGTTTATCTCGTTTTTATATTACGATCCAACACTTTCTATTTTACTATATTTTCGCAAAATTGGAAACAAAAACAGCTCCTTTTTATGAGAGCTGTTTTTTATCGAGAATTCGATTAGAATCGGTCTCTTTGTCCGCCACCGAAAGATCCTCTTGGTCTTTCTTCTTTTGGACGAGCTTCGTTTACAGTAAGTTTTCTTCCATCAACCTCTTTACCGTTATACATTTCAATACCGGCTTTGGCTTCATCATCAGATGACATTTCGACAAATCCAAATCCTTTGGATCGTCCAGACATCTTATCGGTGATAACCATAGCAGATTGAACAGTTCCGGCTTTTGAAAAGAGATCCTTCAAAGAATCATCATTCACGTTATAGGACAAATTGCCTACGTATAGTTTCTGTGCCATGTTCGTTTACCCTTTTCTTCCGCTTCCGCGGAAATCAGGGTCACTACTTGCTAATTATAAATTGCAAGGCGACCTTTCTCATTTCGTTTACGTACACTTAACTTTAACTAAGGCGAAACTTACTGAGAAGACTTACAACAAGCTCATTATAGCGTATCTCAGGAGAAAAGTCAAGCCCGCAAAACAGGCCTCTCCCATTAGGCTTCCATATAAGATTTGACCTTCTCCACGATTTCACGGAAGGATACATTGGCCTTGACGATATAATCGAGCGCGCCCATATCCATCACGCGCTGCTTATCTTCTTCTTGGCTGAGATTGGATAGGATAACCACCTTGAGATCTTTCGTTTCAGGATTTTCCTTGATCGCTTTCAGGGTTTCAAACCCATCCATAACCGGCATAATAAGGTCCAATAGGATAATGTCTGGTTTTTTCGTTTTCAAAAAATCCAGCGCCTCCCGTCCATTGCCGGCGATGAAAATATCAAAGCCCTCTTTAGCCATCTTATTCCTGTGCACACCGGCCAAAAAAGTGTCGTCCTCAACGGCCAGCACCACCTTCTTCTTCTCTGTTGAAACATTTTGCATGTCATTTTCCATAAGTTTAATATTAAATGGATTAAGAAATTAAAAAATTAAGCGCATGCGCCACGGGAAATTCTATGAAGAAGGTCGTGCCATTACCCTCTTTGCTCTCGAACCAGATCCGACCGCCACCCTCTTCTACAAATGATTTTACCACATTCAATCCCAAACCTGAACCTTCGGTTTCCTTGAGCACGGCATTGGAGGCGCGGAAAAATTTACGGAATATATTTTTTTGCTCCTTTTCTGGTATACCTATTCCATTATCGGCCACGACAATTATGATTTTTTGTTTTTTCATACTCACCGAGAGATGCGCTTCTCCGCCGACGGGGGTGTATTTTATAGCGTTAGAAATAAGATTTTCCATAGCTTGGAAAAAGTGTTTCGGCCCTATCCTTATCTGTGGATCTTCTTTGCATTTTTTTTCAAAAATGACCTTAACTTTTTTTTCCTTAGCTAGGCCTTCCAAAGTTTTTATGCTTTCTACAATCAGATTGGAAACATCCACCGTTTCCAGCTCTTCTTTCGATTTTCCCATATTGATCCGAGAAACATCCAGAAGATCGTTGACCAGCGTGACCAAGCGTTGGTTATTCTTAAAAATTTGATCCAACATCTCAGTGGCTTCGGACGGAAGTTTTCCAGCATCTCCATCGATCAATGACTCCAGTGTCCAGCGGATGCCGGTCAACGGCGTGCGCAACTGATGCGCGGTAATGGAAAGAAAGTCGTCTTTTTCTTTTTCCAAATTATACCTCTCAGTGATATCCTGAAAAACGCTCACCACCCCTAATGGTTTTTCATTCTTTATGATCGGGGCAAATGATCCGGAAATCGGAATATTACCGACGGATGTAGCTAAATAGCAATATGGAGGCAACGGAAAAACGGATGATATTTTGAGAGCCTCGGCCACTGGATCAAGTGTTTTTTTGCTACTGCCTCGGCCGCTGGAAAATACGAACTCTTTCAAATATTTTTTTCCGATAAGCGGGCTACCCTCGGCGCGAGCTATCATTCTGGCCGCCGTCAGATTGACAAAGGTAATCACGCCATTGACATCAGTCGCGATCACGCCCTCTCCGATAGAATGCAGGTACCGCAAAATTCCCTCGCTCCTGTCGCGCTCAGCCGCATACATCGTTTTTTCTTTTTCAAGCAGCTTCTTGCTTTCCTCAAAATCTTCCAGAATATTAAGCATAGCCTTTTTGGAATTCTCCAAATTTTCATTCTTTTTTTCAGATTGAGCCAAGGCCGCGTAAAGTTCTGCCGTTTTATGGCGGACTTCTTCTTCCAAGTGGTTATGGGATTCCCTGAGTCTCATCCGCATTTCATTAAAAGCATTGGCCAGCTCGCCGAATTCATCATGGGAAAGAATAGGAATGATTTCAGTCAGATTTTCTTCTCTCACGCCTTGGACTTTTTTGGTCAGAAATTCCAGCGGCATACCGATAAAACGATCAATAATGACAGCTATTATTATGCCTAATATTATTATGACAGGCACCAGCAAAACCAAGAGGAAGATGGCGCTTTTGACAGCACCGGAAAATGCGACCGTTGACGGAATCTGCGCCACTAAGACCCAATCATTGCCCGCGTAATCTTCCACGCCCCTTTCTTTAGCGATGGAGGTAAGCGCCTCCGAATTATTCAATATATCAGCCATCACTCCGGATCGGGGATCGTCTTTGAGGGCTTCCCCTAGGACCGACTTATCCCTATCTTCAAGAGAAAAAGCCATCTCATCCCGCCAATCTTTGGAACCGATCAGCTCCCCTGTCTTGTTATAAAGACGGACGACCGAACCATTGATATTGTCCAAGCTTTTCATAGACGCTCCCCAATCGACGCTTCCGGCCGCCACGCCGATGATTTCCTGACCGTCTTGGGAAAACACTGGGGACATAAAATATATCTCCATCCTGTTGGAAGAATTATGGGATAAGACAACGTCAGAATACCCATTTTGGCCACTCAGAGTCCTCTCGAACAGATTACCAAAAATTTCTCCCTTATCGGAAACTGTGCCACCGATCCGCTCTCCAGAAGAAGAAGCCACTATTTTTCCGGCCGTATCAAGAATATCAATGATATTTAACCCCGAGTAGATGGCCATATTGTCATTCAATCCCTTTCCGAGAACAGTTCTATCTTCTTCGCTGTTCTGACCGCTCAAAAAAGTCCTTACTTTTATCCTAGTCGCTGTCAATTTAATATTTCGGTATTGCTCGCTCAATACTTGGTCGAGCGCTTCCATATCGCCCACAGCATCTCGCTCATAATCACTGATCGTATTCTTTTCTAAAACATCCCTGTTGTAGTTGTATGATTGGAATCCGACCACGACCAAAATGAGGGCTGAACCCAAACCGATAACAATAAATATTTTAGCGGATATTTTCATAATATAACGACTCTTTTAAGCGGCGCCCTTCTCGGTATCGTGCTCCAACTTGCGTATCTTATCTTTCAACTCAGCCATCTTCAATTCTCTTCCTACGGACAGAGCGTTAAACTTTTCCAATTCGGCATTTTTTTCCTCCAGCTCTTCCGTTCTTTTCCTGACCATCATCTCCAGCTCTTCTTTCTGCTTATCCAAGAGATTACCTCGCTCTTCAAAATAATTTATTTTTTCACTCAGCTCCTTGGGCGTAAGCTTCAAATCGGTCGCCATTTTGATATAAGCTCCACTCAAGCTCTCCGTCTCTTCTTCGGTAAACAAACTGTTATTCACAAGGATTTCCTTGGCCGAAGACGCCCCGATAAAACTGGCTATGGTTTTTTCGACTATGCTGTTCAGATGGACCAATTCGTTGATGGTAATTTTTTCCTTGCCATCCAAATCCGCCTTTCTTATGCACAACTTACAAGTCGCCTCCGCCGCGGAATCATCCAAATATTTACCCAGAATTATTCTAATGATCCTTCTTTTCTTGTCTAATTCAATGGATGCGCCTTGTAATGGAAAACCACCGCCAACAGAAAACTTTCTTCCTGCATTGCCATAAAATTTTTCCGCCACTCTGCTTTCTTCTTCATTTTGGCCGAAAATCAATGAACCCAAGACATAGAACCCGACATTGAAAACCATACTGAAAAGAATCACCAGAAACAACGGGTCAAGGCCCGTTACCCCAAAAAGGTTTTCCGGGCGCAGATATCCGATATTAAAAGGTCCTTGTGTCAATAGCGATTCGCTTATCCAGCCGCTCCTTATGAACGCCGGTAAAAGAGAAGTATATATCCAAAGCAAAAAACCGGCTATCATCCCCATTATGGCTCCCGCCCGATTGCCTTTTCTCCAAAACAAAGCACCAATGAACACGGGAGCGAATTGCAAAACAGCGGCGAAAGAAATCATCCCTATCTTGACCAAGACATATGATGATCCGATTTTAACTTCAAAAATATACGCCACAATCATCAATAATGTAACAATTGTCCAGCGCAATGGCAATAAATTTTTCCGTAAAGATCCTGATATTTTCATTTTTTCAAAAAAAGGCAACACCAAATGATTGGCTGTCATCGTGGTTATCGTCATAGCTGAAATCATAATCATACTGATAGCCGCTGAAAATCCTCCAATAAACACTAGGAGGGATAGCCATAATTTTCCGGCGTGGAGCGGTAAAAGCAAAATGAAAAAATCAGCCAGATTCTTATCGTTTCCTTCAATTATTCCCACCATAGCGATCGGAATGACAAAGATTGAAATACAGATAAAATACAAAGGCAAAAGCCATGCTGCCGTGCGGATATGTTTTTCATCGGTATTCTCCACCACGGTCATATGGAATTGCCGCGGCAGAAGAAAAATCGCGAAAAAAGACAATGTTATGTAAGCGAAAAAAAGAGAAAAGGATGGCTGGCCGGCTATCTGCGTAGCAGAAATATCAGGAGAACTTGCCATTTTGGAAAAAATTTCTCGAAAACCGTGATGCATAAAATAAGTCACAAATATGCCCACAGCCAGAAAAGCAATTATTTTGACAATCGACTGGATAGCAATGATCATAACCATCCCTGGATGTTTCTCCGATTGATCCAATCGGCGCAGACCGAATATGATAGTGAAAATAATTATGAATAGAAGGACGAACAAATCGATCCAACCATTGCCGGTAACCACGTCCCTTCCTGTGGTTATGAAAGAATATGAGCTGAAAATAGCCTTGAGCTGCAACGATAGATAGGGAATGATGCCGACCAGAGCGATCAGCGAAACTAGAGCGGCCACGACAGATGATTTTCCGTAACGAGTCGAGATGAAATCAGCAATGCTAGTGACATTATATTCATTTCTTATCCTGACCATCTGGCGGATCATCGCCCAGGAAAAAAGGAAGAGCAATGATGGTCCAAGATACACGCCCAAAAATAAATAACCAGTCGTAGTAGCCAAACCCACATTTCCATAAAATGTCCACGCCGTACAATAGATGGCCAGAGCTAGGGTGTAGATGACGGGATTATCAGCCAAGTTTTTTCCCTTTCCAAATTTGATTTCGACAAAATAAGCCACTAGGAACAAAACGATTAAATATATAGTCGTAGCTTCGATTACAACTGCTGGGCTGATCATAATTTTTAATCTTTAGGCTTATCGTTCCCCAAGTGAGAAATAAGAAGAAAAAATATCAGTGCTAACCACACTGAAAAAAAATAAACGAAAGGAAAATGCACGGTCCGATTACCCGCATAAGTCACGAAAGGCCAGCTTAAGATCAAGATGTTCAAGAAGAAAACAAAAACTTTCAACTCTTCCATACCCAAAAAAATTTTTACTCTTCTAGAAACACCTTCTTTCACGATTTTTTCCATGCTGAAAATATTTTATGCTTATTTCAAATTTTCGGCCGCTAGTGGGCTTTTTTCCATCTTTTCTTGGATCGCATTGACTACGAGCGCGTTTTCCAATAAGCCATAGGCCAGAACGAAATAACTGGCCATCCAGATGATGTCGATATAACCGTATAATTGGAAGCCGCCCAGATATTCACTTTGGAACATAGCGAACAATATGTCCGCGACCAGATATAGTAGCACGCCACCCGTCATAATATTCCAGAATCTGCCCAATTTTCCTTTCCCATAAATGCTCACCAGAGAAACGGCCCACAGCAGCCCGAAAACAAGGAACAGATCGCCCACTCCATAACTCATAGCGAATATATTTTCTGAAATTCCAAGTTCCGGATCATAGGCGCTATAGATCCCCCAATACGAAACAACACCTGTCAAAAATATCGCCAGTATGACATTGAAGATAATGGTCGATTTTTTTATCTTCTTCCAATCATCTTTCACGTGTCCTAATCCCTTGTAGATAGCCACGAAGAACAACGGATAGGCCAAGAGGAAAAAGACGTCCGCTATGGAAGGAAATGGCTCCGCGTGCATAAAAAACTTCAATATATACCAAATCACCTCGCCCAAAAACCAAAAGGAAGCACCCAGAAAGACGAAGAATAATGCTTCTCCGGTCTTATTGCCATGCCCATAGAGCCGAGCAACATAAAAACTGCTTGCCATATAGACCAATGGAGCCGCCAGATAAATGGTCGCACTGAGCAAAGACATCGGATCACCCAAGATATACTCAATAGTGATGACAAAAAAAATTACAGCCAGAAGCATTTTGACGATTATATTATTTTTCATTTTGATTGGATGAATTATTTATTTCCAATAGCTCTTTTTGGGCCTGCTCTTCCCCCAGATAATCCAACAGGAGTTCTCGCATCATTATCAAGACTACCTTGTCCTCTTTATCCTCAAAATTAGCCTTGTACAATTCTGAAATTTTTTGACCGAAATGTTTTTCAATTACTTTCAGGCTGTCTTCTTTTATATCAGACATATTTTTTTTTACTTCTTATGAGATTATTATACCATAAAAAAACAAACCGCATAAGAGCGGCTTTTCCTAGTGCACCGTCGCCAAAAATATGGCCGTATGCGATCGAAGTCCGCGACCGCAGGCGAATTTCGCCTTCGCGAACTTCAGCGGACCTTGTCTTTTTTATGCGGACGAAACTCGCCTTCACAAGCTACTTGCGGACTTTGTCCGTGTGCCGTCGCTAAAGCTATGGCGACACACGACCGTAGCTCGCTACGGCGAGCAAAGGCGGAGAGTGAGGGATTCGAACCCTCGGTGCCTTGCGACACACACGCTTTCCAAGCGTGCGCACTAGACCAACTATGCGAACTCTCCGTATTTTTATACTTAAAGCGAGGCCTGATTCAGCCTCGCTTTATATCCTAGCAATAAATGAAAATAATTTCAACCTCTGGCTTGCGTCCCCCTCAAGACGCGATAAATCGCGTCTCTACAGTATTTTTCTATTTCTCAATCTTTGCAATGGCGATGGAAGTCTTAATGACCGTATCGGGGTTAAGGGAGATGGAATCAATGCCCTCCTCCACCAAAAACGTGGCAAAATCGAGAAAATCAGAAGGGGCTTGGCCGCAGATGCCAACTTTACGATTACATTTGTGCGCCTTGTGGATCACTTGGCGGATGAGTTCTTTCACTGCTTCATTCCTCTCGTCGTAGACATGCGCCACTTTGGCACTATCGCGATCCACTCCCAGTGTGAGCTGGGTGAGGTCGTTCGATCCGATGGAAAATCCATCGAAGATGGCGGAAAATTCATTCGCCAAGATGACATTGGCCGGAATCTCACACATCACATACACTTCTAAGCCGTTCTTACCACGCTCCAATCCATGACGTTTCATCTGAGCCAGAACCGCCTCCCCTTCTTTGATCGTACGGCAGAATGGCACCATAATCTTCACGTTCTTAAGCCCCATCACTTCTCGCACCTTTTTGAAAGCCTTGCATTCCAGCTCGAATCCTTCCATATAATCAGGATCGTAATAGCGCGAAGCTCCGCGCCAGCCGATCATCGGATTCTCTTCTTTCGGTTCAAAATCTTTGCCGCCGATCAAGGTGGAATATTCGTTCGTCTTGAAATCGGAAAGCCTCACGATTACGTCTTTCGGATAGAAGGCCGCCCCGATCCGACCGATACCTTCCGCCAGCTTGGAAACGAAAAACTCTTCTTTGTCGGGATATCCCACGGTCAGATCATCAATCTTTTTCCTCACTTCCTTGTCGGTTATTTTCGCGTAATGTTTGAGCGCCATCGGATGGATCTTGATATATTCCGTAATGATGAACTCTTCCCGCGCCAAGCCCACGCCATCATTGGGAATGAAGGACAAATCGAAAGCCTGTTCGGGATTGCCGACGTTCAACATTATTTTTGTTTTGGTCTTTTTGAGCACCTTGAGATTGGTCGTTTTGATCGCAAAATCCAACAGGCCATCATAGACCACGCCCGCTTCCCCTTCCGCGCAACTGACAGTCACGGCTTGGCCGTCCCTAATGACTCGCGTGGCATTGCCCGCGCCCACTACACAGGGAATGCCGAGTTCTCGGCTCACTATGGCCGCATGAGAAGTCCTCCCGCCGGAATTGGTCACAATCGCGCTAGCAATCTTCATAATCGGCTCCCAATCCGGATCGGTCATTTCAGTCACCAACACTTCACCTTTTTTGAACTGAGCGATCTTGGCCACATTTTTGATGACATTCGCCTTGCCGCTGCCGATCTTGTTCCCCACTGCTGATCCACTAGTCAATATTTTTCCTTTCCCTTTATTCTTCAGGACATATTCTTCCAATACTTGCACATCTTTTTGCGATTGTACGGTTTCCGGTCTGGCCTGCACGATAAAAAGCTCCTTGGTACGACCGTCTTTCGCCCACTCGATATCCATCGGTTTTTTGTAATGCTCTTCGATCTGCATCCCCCACTTGGCCAGATCGATTATTTCACTATCGGTAAGAGAGAATTTCTTGCGATCTTCCGATGGCACGCTCACATTCTGCGTGGAAGAATTTCCGCCTACGCTGTAAATCAGCTTGTTCGCCTTGCTGCCCATCTTTCTTTCTATTATCGATTCGAAACCGGCTTTCAAGGTCGGTTTGTGCACGATAAATTCATCCGGCGTAACCTTGCCTTTTACAATATTCTCCCCCAAGCCCCAAGAACTGTTGATCACGACGGCATCTTGAAAACCGGATTCAGTGTCGATCGTGAACATCACGCCACTGGCCGCTTCATCTGAACGTACCATTTTCTGCACCCCCACTGAAAGAGCGATGGCAAAATGGTCGAAGCCCTTGTCTACACGATATGATATCGCGCGGTCAGTGAAAAGTGAAGAAAAACATTTCTTGATAGATTCGAGCAACTGATATTCGCCAATGACATTCAAATATGACTCCTGCTGTCCGGCAAAAGAAGCGTCCACTAAATCTTCCGCTGTCGCGCTGGATCGCACCGCCGTGTCCACGCCGCCGGCGAAATGATTGGTATGATCATCTTTTTCCCAAGTAATCCGGAAATCTTTATGCCGGATATATTCACGGGAAAGTTTGGCATAATTTTCCACGATTTCATTCCGCAGATCATTGGGAAATTGAGCCAAAAGAATAGCTTCCCGGATCTGATAACCGCGCTTGGCCAAGTTGGCCATATTGCCCGTATCCAAGCCTTTTAGAATTTTTTGGATCTTGGCATCCAGCCCGTTTTCCGCGATGAAATAGCGATAAGCCTTGCTCGTCACGGCAAACCCGTCCGGCACCCGAATGCCTTTTTTTCGCAAATTGGAATACATCTCACCAAGTGAAGCATTCTTGCCGCCCACCAGTTCGATGTCCTTGATTCCTGTTTCGTTGAACCAGAGTATGAATTGGTTCTTCCGGCTTTTTATTTTTTTGACGATAGCCATATTTTTTATTTATTTTTTATTATATTTTTATTTTTTATTTATTTAAAAAATTTATATGTTAAAATGCTAAAATGTTAACCTTGTATTTTGTTTTCTTATTATACCACAAAAATACAAAATAAAAAGCAGTAAGGCCAAGACAATGCCCCGGCCTTACCGTACATATCCATTTTTCCAAAGCTATCATTTAACTTCTTCCACTTTTATCAGGCTCATATGCTCCTTGGCGATCCCTGGGCGGCCGGCCACCATAATTAATTTATCTTTGGATTTAACTTTTTTATTTTTTTCCAAAGCCTCTACCGAGCGATCGATCAATTCATCCAAATCCTTGCATTCTGGCAGGACGAAACTTTCCACACCCCACACCAAGCTCAGCTGATGATGGGTCTTGATATTGTTCGTGATGACAAAGACTGAATTATTCGGCCGATGACGCGTAATCATCCGCGCCGTAAAACCACTCACACTGGCTGCCACGATAGCCACCGCGTGTGTGTCTTTGGAAAGCTCGTGGGCACTGTGGGCAATGGCGGCCGAAACCGAAGATTCCTCATCTTTCAAAAACCCATGCACCAGAAAATCGAAAGGTGATTTTTCCGTGTTCATAATGATTTCTTTCATTATTTTGACGGACTCGATCGGATATTTACCGTTGGCCGTTTCACCGGAAAGCATCACTGAATCAGTATGATCGATGACCGCGTTCGAAACATCACTCACTTCTGCCCGCGTCGGACGCGGATTTTCAATCATCGAATTGAGCATCTGCGTGGCTACAATAACCGGCGTAGCAGAGCGCAGACATCTGGCCGTAATCTCTTTTTGATAGATGACCACGCGGCTTTCTTCCATTTCAATACCCAGATCTCCGCGCGCCACCATAATGATATCCGTGGCGCGGATAATCTCCAGGATATTCTTAATAGCTTCTTTCCTTTCGATTTTGGAAACAATCAAGGGTGGATGCGCCGACGAGCCCAAGATTTTTTTTATTTTTTCTTTCACTTCCAAAATCTCCTCCGCGTTGCTGACGAAAGACAAGGCGATGAAATCTACATCCTGTTGCAAGGCAAATTTCAGATCACACTCATCTTTTTCCGTCACCACGCCGACATTCAGCTTAGCATCCGGAATGTTAACGCCTTTATGATTCTTGACGATGCCGCCATCTTTCACGCGCGCCACCAGATAGTCTTTGTATTTCTCCACTACAATGACCTTCATCAGTCCGTCTTCGATCAGGATCTCATTACCCATCTCAATGTCAGCCGTAATACCTTTCCAATCCAGACCTATCACCTGACATTTTTTCAATTCAGACTCCGATATCTGTTTGGCCACCAAAAATCGCGGATTTATGATCTGATCACTATTCAGTCCATCGACAACTATGACACGTTTTCCTTTTTCTATTTCTACGTCCGCCCCGACCACCGTCCGGATCCTCGGCCCTTGCAGGTCCGCCATAATGCCGACCGGCACGCCCATCTCTTGCCGTATCTGTTTTATATGGCTTATGATCAAACCGTTTGAAGTATGGTCGCCATGGGAAAAATTGATCCTCGCCACATTCATACCGGCTTCGATTAATTGCCTTATTTTTTCCTTAGAAGCCGTGGCCGGACCGATAGTTGCAACAATTTTTGTTCTTTTCATCATATTCAAATATTATTTTCTAAATTTTTTATATTCGTTCAGTCCTATTATATCACATCCGAGCGAAACAAAAACAGCCCCGCTTACAACAGGGCTGTTTTCAGATAAGGAAACTTGCAACTAGATGATTTTGAATCCACCGATCATTGGCAAAGGTTTTGTTTCACCTTTAGAGGCGCTAACAATTCCGAGAATTGCCAACACTACGATAGCTACAGTACCGAGCGGCAAGATTATGAACCAACCGATAAGCGGGATGATGCTGCCGACAATATCCACAACTATGGCGGCAATAAGAAGGACTAATTGTTGATTGGCGTGGAACTTGGCGAAAGGACTGTTCTTCGATGCCTCATTGATGAGGGGGACAAAGAAAAGAATAGGCAAAATATATCCCACAATCGCCATCAATTTGTTCTTTTCCGCGTCACTGCTTTCTGGCGCACCCGCTACTGAAGCTGGATTTGACGCTTGGTTTTGTTCCTGATTTTTTTGTTCTTCCATATTACACCTCCGTTCTATTTTAAGTGATTTTATTTTTTCTCTATCCTTAGTCTAGCATATATATCACTTCTTAGCTATTATTATCCCCTAAGTTCCTCCTATATCCATCCTACTATTTGGAAAAATATGCGCCGCGATCAGATCGACATTTTCCGCAAGATCTTTACCCGCTCCTCAATCGGTGGATGGGTCATGAAAAGTTTCGATACATTCTTGCCACGGAAAGGATTGCTGATAAACAGGTGGGCGGTGGCGCGATTAGCTTCTTTGAGGGGTGCCGGATCGGCTGATATTTTTTCAAGAGCTCGCGCCAAGCCTTCCGGATAACGCGTGAGCAGCGCTCCATTGGCATCCGCTAAGAATTCGCGCTTACGCGAGATAGCCATCTGCATCATAAGGGCCGCAATCGGTGCCAGGACAGAAAGAATGACCGCCATGACAATGAGGATCAAACGCAATTGTCCATTTTCATTATCATCACTCCGCCCTCGCCCGCCGAAAAATGCCCAGTTGCGGAACCAATCAGCCAAGAGTGTCACAAATCCCACCAGAACCACGACAACTGTGGAAAGCAAGATGTCGCGGTTCCCGATGTGCGACAATTCATGCGCGATAACTCCTTCCAGTTCTATTTTTTCCAGTTTAGCGATTATCCCCGTCGTAAGACACACTACGCCATGTTCGGGATCCCTGCCCGTCGCGAAAGCGTTCGGCGAGCTGTCTTCAATAATATATATTTTAGGCACCGGCAAGCCGGCCGTGATGCACAAATTTTCTACTAAGTGATAAATTTCAGGATTGGCTGCGTGATCAATCAGTTTGGCCTTAGACATTGAAAGAACTATCTTATCGCTCCACCAATAGGAGGCAAAGCTCATGATAATAGAAAATGCCACGGCGATATACAAGATCACACTGTTGCCCATCGCTCCGGCAAAAACATAGCCGACGGCCATCACAAAAACCAAAAAGCCGGTGATGTAGGCCCAAGTGAGACGGACGTTTTTATCGGATTGAGTATATAGGGTCATTTCATTGAAATCCAAAATCGAAATATCAAATGTCAAATAAAGCTCAAAGCCCAAAATCCAAAGGTTTTGTCATTTGAATTTTGGATTTGATTTGGCATTTGGATTTTGGATTTTGAAATTTTATTAAACTAGAATTCCACTTTCACATTCTCCTTCTCTCCTTCCGCCGCTTCGAAAAATTCCCGCGCGGTGAAGCCCAATGTTGAGGCCATCAGATTGGTCGGGAAGACTTGCAATTTAGTGTTGAAGTCGCGGACATTGCCATTGTAAAATCTTCGGGAAGCCATAATTTTGTCTTCCGTATCAGTCAGCTCTCGTTGCAATTCCAAAAAGTTTTGATTAGCTTTCAGATCAGGATAGCTTTCGGCCACTGCGAACAAAGACTTCAAGGCACCGGACAACATATTCTCCGCTTGCACCTTGTCCCCGGTCGAACCGGCCGAAATGGCCGCTGTTCTTGCCGCCGTCACTTTTTCAAACACTTCTTTTTCGTGCGCCGCGTAACCCTTCACTGTGGCAATCAGATTCGGAATCAGATCATGCCGACGTTTCAGCTGCACATCGATGTCGCTCCACGCTTCATCGACGCGATTTTTTGATCGCACCAAACCGTTATACATCCCAACGACCGCCAAGACGATGACCACTAGAATGATCAAGAGAATTATTCCCATATTTTTTAGTTTTATTTATTAGCTTGATTAATTACGTCTCTATTCTAACAACTTTCTACCCGTATGTAAAACTGCCTAAAATGTGTTATAATTTAATTGAAAGGTAAAAATTAATACAAACAACTATGTTCGATATCTCACCTTATTACATCTTCCTTATCCCGATCTTCGTCGGTTTTGTCGTGCAAATGACAAAATTCGTGGTTTTTTGCACCAAACACGGCTGGGATTGGCGCTACGCCATGACTCACGGCCACATGCCCTCGGCCCACACCGGTTTCATCGTCTCACTTGTCACTTCGGTCGGCTACTATGAAGGCATGGCCAGTGGCGCTTTTTGCGTGGCGGTGGCTCTGGCCATCATCGTCATCGACGACGCCGCCCGTCTGCGAGTCTACATGGGCGATCAAGGCCGCTACTTAAATATGCTCATCCGCCAGTTGAATATCAGCGATGACCAATTCCCGCGCCTCAAAGAACGCATGGGTCACCGCGTCAGTGAAGTCATCATCGGCGGGATTTATGGGTTCATTCTGACTTTAGTTTTGGCGAAAGTGTTAGGGTAAAAATATTTTTTTCAAAAATCAAAAGGAACGGATAACAAACCCGTTCCTGTTTTTTTATCAGTGTAATCAGTGAGCTCACGTGCGAATCAGTGGTTCGGACAATTCCTCCAAAATCACTTTCTTATCATTCCACGGAATTTGTTTGTCCCCAACCATCATCGTTTCTTCCGCCCCTTTGCCGGTGACCACGATGACATCGCCCGACGCAGCCAGCTGCAAAGCCTTGCGGATCGCCGCACGCCGATCCATAATCTTCCAAAAATTTTCATTCTCTTTTTTCTCAATGATGCCCGCCGCCACTTCGTCAATAATTTGTTGCGGATCTTCGGTGTATGGATCTTCATTGGTGACGATGGCATAGTCAGAATTTTTATCAACAATCGCTCCCATCAGCGGCCGCTTGCCGCGGTCACGGTCGCCGCACGAACCGAACACGGCGATAACCTTATTAGAAATCACCGCCTCGCTGAGTTCCATTGTGCGCTTCGGGCCGTGCTTAATTTGAGAAATTAACGTGTAGAGTTTTTCCAAACTGTCCGGCGTCACGGCGTAGTCGACGATGATATTGATACCGCGGTCGTTTTGGATATGTTCCATACGTCCCGGCACGCCCGTCATTTTAGCGAGAGCCACGCTCATTTTTTCCAAAGGCACGCCGACTGACACACCCACACAAATGGCCGCTAAAGCATTCTCCACATTGAAAAGCCCGGGCATTTTCAGTTCAAATTGCACCCCTCCTACCTTGAAACGCGACTGATTGATTTCCAATTCGACATCCATCGCCTTTATAAGTTTTATTTTGTCCCTGTCATCATCCTCATTTTCGATTTCCGCTTCAGCCTTGGTGGTAAAGGCATATTTTTTTGAGGCTGGCGCGTCCAGATAATCCTCCGCGTCTTCCATGTCGAAATTCACCACCGCCTTTTTGATGCGCGCGAAAAGTTTCAGTTTCGCAATGCGGTATTGCTCCATGTTTTTGTGATAGTCCAAATGTTCCCGCGTCACATTGGTCATGACCGCTGTGTCATACGCAACGCCCCACACCCGATTTTGATCAAGAGCGTGCGAAGAAGTTTCCAAAACGGCATATTCGCATTTGGCGTCCACCGCTTGCCTAATGAATTTTTGTACTGCGAAGCTAGAGAGTGTCGTAAATTTAGTTTTGTTCACCCACTCTTTTTGACCAATCTTGAAATTGATGGTCGATGCTACCGCGGTGCAATGTCCCGCCTCTTCCAAAATGCGTCCGATCATTTGCGTCGTGGTCGTCTTGCCATTCGTCCCAGTCACTCCAATAATTTTGATATGCCGCGAGGGAAAGCCATACCAAACATTAGCCAAAATAGCTTGCAACAAGTGATAATAGTTTTTCAATTTTTGCGGGATGAATTTCTTCATATTTCCTCTTATTTCATAAGACTCTTAACTTTCTGGATTCCTCTATATAACCAATACATCCTTGGGTTTATAATTATATCATAACTACCGGGAAAAATAGTCGACGCCGTCTTCGGCGAAAATCCGGTCTTGAACCGCGTAATCCCACTCCACGAATTGCCCCCTCCCCTGTACTCAGGGGAGGTGTCCCGTAATTGGGACGGAGGGGTTGTGAATAATGTGCGGAGGGGTTGAACGCTGACGCCTCCAAAATCATACCTCTTGCACCCTGCCTTCTTAGCATCCTTGATCTGCTGCCACTGCAGCAAATACGGCGCCATGACATTTCGATATTCATCATCCGACGCCCCGTGCATATACGTGCAAGTCTCACCATAAAACAACACTAGATTGGCTGCAATCACCTTGCCTTCGTATTCTGCTACGTATAGTTTTAAAATATCACTAGGAATGATTTCTAGCATCTGGCGATAATAGCTTTCCGGATGAGAAGTGATTCCATCCCGCCTCGCCGTAATCTTCACTAGTCTTAAAAATTCCGCAATATATTTTTCCGTATTTTGTTCATTTGGATTTGGGATTTTATTTGAAATTTGGATTTTGTCATTTGAAATTTGTTTGTTCCTTGTTTCTTGATTATTGGTTATTGCCTTCACACTAACTCCCTTCTTCTCCGCCAGCCTAACATTATATCTTGTCTTAGATTTCATCTCCGCCAAAAGCTCTTCTTCAGTTTTCGTAATATCAATAATAAAAACCTCTCTCGGCTGCACATTATGCGGCGCCTTAGTAATTTTATATTTCCGTAGGGGCGGACCTTGTGTCCGCCCAGAACGATGTACCTGCTCATCCAGGACAGACACAAGGTCTGTCCCTACAATACCTTTAATCATTTCCAAAACATCTTCTGATGCTGGGTCGATCCTAATCCATCCTGCATTTTCTTTCTCCGCTAATTTTATCATTTCAACTACTCCGTCTTGAATTTGGGATTTTGAATTTGGGATTTTATTGGATATTGGATATTGGATATTGGATATTTCCATCACCGGCCCTCTTGGCACATAAAAATAAGTTCCAACTAATGGAAGCTTATGACTCACAATAGACGCATTAAAACTCTCGCCGGTAATGGCATGAGTTTTCCTCCCCACCTTCTCCTGAAACTTCCTCCACTCGGATGACTGCAAAAAACCGCCGTCCGGCGAATTATCTCGAATGAATTTTTCCGGGTTATCTAGCATAGCTCAATCATATAATAAAAGGGACAAGTAGTCTATTTTATATCACCTAAAACAAAAACCCCAGATAACGAATTGTTATCTGGGGTAAGTACTCACCAGTTACGAAAAGGAATCCATATGAATCTATCAACATTCATACCTACTATCACATTATAAAGCTCTGATAAACTGCAACAGCGCGAAAACCTAGGAGGGTTACCATCATCAGGAATAAAATCTCTCAGCATGACGGCTACCACTTCACTTGCTTTTTCATTACAACCGATACAGCTATCTCTGTGCTTGCAATCTTCTGCAAAAATCTCCAATATGCGGTCAGAAACTATATGCATTTTCTCATCAAAACCCTGCGTTTCTAAAGATTTAATTACAGATGGCCTGATTTTTGCTTTCGATCTTTTTAGGATTTGTTTGTCAACAGCTAGGCTTCTTTTTTTCATCTTGTCAGCTTCACTCTTGATAAACTCCATATCGAATACTATCTCCATGATCTTTCTCCTTGATATAATATTTCGCCCATTATCAGGCTATTCAATTTTCAACGTACTTTTCCCCTATGAAACCATTTCACAAATGATCTCAATGAGAGAGGCAACGATGAATTGTTGTTCTCTCGTTGCCCTATTTTTCAATCACCTCTCTTTCATAGATACTTATTTCAGGTGAATACATATAATATCCTATTTCGGAAATATTTTTGCCTTCCCTTTTTTTCATTTCTGCCCTTTCCCGCTCCTGCCATCCTGGACATACTCTATTATCCTCAGCAATTGCAGTGCTCTCTTTAAGATAAACTCCCTCAATACTCTTGCATGGCTTGTTCGAGGTTAGTATAAAAACTATCATAACTTTCTCCTTGTGAAATATTTTGCTCAATATTGAGCGAATTTTGTGAGGTGATTTCGATGTACTGTGTTGCGATGTTTTTTTCGTTTCTCATCGTAACAACGTAGTATAGCGCAATTTCAAGCAAACGTCAATAATTATAGTCAAATCATTGGTATATTATATTATTATCCTTTATTTTAAGCATTATTTTATTATATTTTGATGAATAATTTTGTTGACAATATACGGAAAAGGTGCTAAGATGGAGTTAATATCTTCCCTGTCATCCTTGCGCATGCGGGGATCCAATGTAGAAACTTAATAATTTGCGACTAGATTCCTGCCTGCGCAGGAATGACAAAACATATAACCTTATGGAAAAAATCAACGACATCCTGAAAAACTTCGCTTTTTCTGAGGCGGAATCGGAGATTTATACCGCGTGCCTAAAGCTGGGAAAGTCCGGCATTGCGGAAATCGCTGAAAAGGCCGGAATTGGGCGCACCGTGGCCTATTTTCACATTAAAAGCCTCCTAAAGAAAAAAGTCCTGACGGAAACGAAAAAAGGTAAGAAATTACTCATCTCCCCGATTGCCCCCGCTGAATTGGCCGAAAGATTGCAACAAAGCGTCGGGGATTTCAAAACCCTACTCCCCCAATTGGAATCAATGCATGATGCCGAAAGCGAAATGCCCCAGATCGAAATCATGGAATCCAACGCCGCTTTCAAAAAAATATATGACGAAGTGATCCACATGCCGGTCGGCTCAACTTTCAAAGTTATTGAAGATAAAAAAGGGGCCGAAGCGGAATTGAAACTGCTAGATAATAAATATTGGGATTTCTTCTTCACCCAAGTTGCGGAAAGGAAAATCCTGACCAAGGCCATTTTCACTGAAGAAATCTTGTTTGATATCAAAAAATCCATCACACCTGAGAACTATCGCATTCTCAGTGACCGGATGTGGAACATCCGCACCCTCCCAGAAGCCAATTTGCCGATCAAGGGTCTGGTCGTATTGTATAATAACAAAATTTCTTTTCTCTTCCCTGATGTGGCGCTCACCATCACCATCCGACACCCCGCCCTCTTTCGCCTCATCGACACCCTCTTCGAAACCATTTTCACTTTTGCCAAGAAAGCCGAAAACCCGTGGGGATAAAAAAACACGACCACCACGGTCGTATTTTTAAAATTTCTTTTTACATTTCATTCCTACACCTTCACAATCTTAATCTTCTTACCTTTGAAATTCGGGTAGGGATATTTGTAGATGGCGATCCGGGCTTTGGTCAGGCCGCGGATCTTTTTGATGGCCACTCGGTTTGTTTTGAAAATTATTTCCGGAAAATATGGCACCAGACCTAACTCCTTGAACAGATTCACCAATGGATTCCAGACCCAATATTGTTCTTGCCAATGTAATCTGTCCAGTTCTCTCAGGATGAACAGCAAAAGAGCCAGAGCCGTGGCGATGATGGAAATGATGAAAATGCACACCAGTGAATTAGTATTCTCATAGAACAGCCCAAAGACGATCACGAAGAACAGCGCCAGAAGACTTATCCATTCATAACCGCTCATCCGGTCAGTCGCCTTGAAAGAAACTTCTTTCAAGATCAAACTGATCTCTTCCAAGTTATTCATGATCCTCATTTTCACCGCCCGCTGCTCTTCGGTGGAAGCCTTGATCTGTCTCGCTAAATCAAAAAAATCGGCCAGGCTCTCGCTCGACCTATCGGTATCCTCGATCCGATAATCGATCTGGGTTATCAAATAGCTGTCGATGTGATTGATTATTTTTTCCGTCACGCTCGGCGCGAAAAATTTGGAAAACTGGTAGATGTTGAGCAAATGAGCGTCTTGCTTGCGCAGTGAATCTTTGATGGAGTTAATCCTTTCTTTGCGATTCTCCAAGGAAAACATCATAAACAACCCAAAGCTGAAAACCGCGATGATCAAAATCACGTAGGCGATTATCTGGGAAAAGTCAAAAGATCCATTGCCGCCCTTAATAGCCGCGGCTGACAATATCACAAGGACAAAAACGACTGCTAGTTTTAAATAGATCGGGATTTTTTTCATTTTTATTTTTTTATTTTATACCTTAATCATACAATAAAAGTTTTGAACAGTCTATCCGCCATAACAAAAAAATTCTCCACGAAAAAGAATTTTTTAATGAAACCTTACAAGTTATTTAATTATCATCCTACCTTCTCCCCAAATTCTTGAGCGCCGTCTTGATCCTTTGCCCGACATCTTTCACATCCGCCGGCACGCTTTTCAAGGCGTCGCGGGCTTCGGCGTTGGAATAGCCCATGGTCATTAAGGCTTCAATCGAATCCACGTCCGTCACTGCTTCTTCTTTGTCGCCCACACTCAAATCAGCTACCTTGTTTTGCAATTCCAAGATCACCCGCTCGGCGGTTTTTTTGCCGATGCCGGAAACTTTGGTCAGAATGGACGGGTCTTCGTTCAAGATGGCGGTCTTGATCGTTTTTGGCGTAGCAATGGAAAGAATACTCATGCCAGCTTTCGGACCGATGCCGGAAATGGAAATCAAAAGCTCGAACATTTCCAATTCTTCCGGCACTAAAAAACCATAGAGCGCCAAAGTGTCTTCGCGCACATAAGTGTGGATGAACAGGCTGATTTCGGCCGTGCCAGCCACTTTTCCAAAAGTGTAGGCGCTGAGATGCACCTTATATCCCACGCCGTGCACATCAATGACAGCGTAGGTGCTTTTCAGATATTCAATTTTTCCCGTTAGTTTGGCAATCATGTTTCAATTCTATCATTTAAACCAAGACTTGCCAAAAATCCCAGCTTATGATACAAATGATAAGTAAAAACCTTTATCCCGCACCATTTCCAAGCTGGTTACAATTGTCTTTCTGATATGCAATTCGTGGAATATCTTAGAAACCTTTACTTTCTAAGTCATGGTGCTGGGATTTACTTTTTACTATTTTAAAATTTAATTTTTCGAGTTCAATTTTGCATTTTTAATTTTGCATTTTTAACTTGAGTAAAACGAACATGCCGATCAAAGAAGCCGCTAAGAAATATATGCGGGTCACCGAAAGAAAGACGGAGAAGAACCGTAAGATTAAAGGATCTTTCAAGAGCGCGATAAAAGCGACCAAGGAATCTCTGGCCAAAAACGATGTTGCCAAAGCTCAGGAATATCTGAAGAAATCGATGAAAGCCTTGGACAAAGCCGCTCAAAAGAATGTCCTACACAAAAATACCGCTGCCCGCATGAAATCCCGCCTGAACAAAACCGTGAAAGCTGCCGCGCTGAAGAAATAATCTTGCAAATGAAAACCACTCCGATGTACATCGGAGTGGTTTTTTTGTTACAGAAAACATTATTATTTTTTCATTTTTAACTTCACCGAATTCGCAAAGTCCATCAGGTCTGTCTTGAAAGTGTAAGTTATTTTGTTCTTGGCTGTGTGACGTTCAATCGCAAATTGCAAAAGTTTTTCCAAGAGCTCATCCAATCCTAATCCGCTCTCCTCCCATAGATGGAAATAGATGTTGCCGGGCAGTGGATTAATCTCATTAGCATATAATTTATCTGCCTGCTTATCAAAAAGGAAATCCACGCGGGCAATGCCACTAGAGCCGATACTTTTGTAAATCTGTTTAGCCATTGCCTGCACATTTGTCGTAGTTTTTTCATCCAATCGCGCAGGAATTATTATTCGGTCTTTAGCGCTCCCCGTCTGTGCCCCGCCGTCTTTCAAATATTTTTCTTCGAAATTGAAAAGGTCACTGTCAAAAATTGACTCTTGGACGAGCGAAGCTGTCAATTCATCATTTCCAATGACACAACAAGTGATGTCCGCCAAATTTTCCACTCCCTCCTCCACGAGAACTTTTTCTCCATAATGCAGTGCCAACTCAATGCCAGATTCCAGCTCATTCTCGTCTTTAGCTCGCGTGATGCCGATGGATGATCCAAGTTTAGGCGGTTTCACAAAAAGCGGGAAGCGCAGATGCCTCTTTATTTCTGAAATAATTTCCTCCTTTTTACCCATCCAATCTTGACCGCTAAAATGGATAAACTTGGCTGTCGGGATGTTTAGGCTTTGATACAAGAGCTTAGTGAGTACCTTATCAAAAGCTACGGCCGAGGAAGCTACGTCGCAACCGACATAGGGCACATTAAACATTTCAAAAAGTCCCTGTATCGTGCCGTCTTCACCGTTCGAACCATGAAAACATGGAAAAGCCAGATCAATGATAACTTTTTTAGACAACAGCCCTTTCTTTTCAAAAACCAATCGTCTTTTAGATTCCTTAAGGCTGAGCGAATAGTTATCCAGGCTTGGCAATTTCTGCTCCCGCTGTTTATCCATAAAAAATTTCAAGTCATCCAGCTCTTCTCCGATATACCACTCCCCGTTTTTCCCTAGATATACCGGAGTGAACAATCTCCCCATCTTTTTCAATTCCGAAATGATAAGTTGACCCGTAATGATCGAGACGTCATGTTCCGGACTTTTCCCGCCAAAAAATACCCCAATGTTCATAATAGTTTATTAAAAATAATTATCTGGCAGATCATTTTGAAAAATGATCGTATCGCCGCGCTGAATGATTTCAGGCAGGGCTGCATGGGCTTGATTGGACGAATCAAATATCTTATAGTTTTCAAAGCCCCTTTCCTTCAATCCGGAAACAATATATTTGGTAGCTTTATTTTTGATCAGCAGTACTAAATCTACCCCCTGATCCGCATATAACTGACCGATATTATTATGCACTTTTTCCGTTTTTTTGCCCAGCTCGACGAGGCCGGGCGTCAGAACGATCCGTCGGCCGCGCGCGCGGCCAAGCACTTCCAAGCCACTGATGATTCCATTGAAATTCCCGTTATAACTGTCATCGATCACCCAAACATCCGTCTTATCATTATAGATCGGCTCTAACCTATGGGGAATATATGAGATTTTTTCCACACCTTTTGCCATAGCCTCAGAATCCATCCCTAATGCACCGGCTATTTCCAAACACAGAAGAATGAGGGGAATATTATGCCCTGCCAAAAGTTTTGTTTTGAAGATTCTATCATTCAGCTTGAATTCAAGACCAAGAAAATTATCCAGGATTTTGATTTCTTGCGCCGCTTCATCAGTCACGCCGACTGAGTTTTTTAAATCAAATTTTGAAAAATTATTTTTTACATTCTCATCCTTAAAATTTAAAACTGCCATTTTTTTTGTTGCCAGTGGCAATTCGAACTTAGCTTGGATAGTATTTTCCAAACTGCCGAATCGCTCCAAATGCGATTCGTTGATGCCCGTCAAAATAGAATAATCAGGACTGACCAAGTCGCAAAGATCCTTGATATCCCCTTTTTTATACGCTCCCATTTCCACGATGAATACTTCCTTACTCTCTAAAAAGTCAGGATTTTTCACGATATAATCAGCAATCCCGATGTCTGTGTTAATGTTCTCTTCTAATTTAAACACGCGAAATTTTTCACCCAGGATGCTAGCGAGAATTTCTCGCGTCGAAGTTTTGCCATAACTGCCGGTAATGCCAATGACCGTAACGCCCTGGACATATCGCCGCAAAATCAGTTTGGCTTTTTTAACCAGTCTCCCTTTCAGATATTTGTCTATCGGATAAACGCTCACAGTTGCAAAACTAATAATGGCAGGTAACATGATAATTTCAAAAAATATGACACCTAAGCCGGAGAAGCCCAGTTGGAAATAAGCGCAGCCTATGATTGCTATAAGAAAAAATATTGTAACGACATAGACCAACTTAGCCTTTTTTGTCCAAGTAATAGTTGCTCTCTTTTCCAACCGCCACCACGCCGGATGTGTATAGGCAAATTTCAAGAAGCTCCCTATATCATAAAGATTTAGTTGCAAGATATAGATCAAATTTCTAATCAGCATTGATTTCTCTTAAAAATATTTTCTTAAATTCCTCCGGCTGATCAACAAAAGAAAAGTGGCCAGCTGTTTTGATGATATACAATTTAGAATTTTTGATAAACTTCTGCATAAGTTCGCCCTGAGCAAGCGGAGTCGCAACATCCTTTTCGCCCCAGATTAAAATAGTTTTGATTTGGATCTTCTTCATATCTTCGCTCAAATCTTCCCGAATAATTTTTTTATAACTTTCGGTCAACGCTCCAGCTTCGATATAATCCTCTGAATCTATCATCTTATACGCTTTTATTCTGATTTTATCCCTAAAAAAGGATGCGCCGGGAAGACTCAATATGCTTTTTGCTATTTTGGCCACAATCTTATAGAACCATATCTTCATTCCTCTTTTCCTTATGCCGGAAGGAGAAACTAGGATAATCTTTTCTGCTCTGCCACCATTGGCTAGATACTTCAAAATGACACTGCCCCCAAAAGAATGTCCAGCTAGAATAGGTTTTTCAATTTCCAGCTTCTCAAGAAATCTTCGCAAAAAATTAGCATATTCAGCTACCCCCCAAACAACAGGCGGCAAATCGCTTTCTCCAAAACCGGGAAGATCCAGGGCGATAAAATTATCCATCTCTTGGAAGATGATTTTTAAATGTTTTGCCCGAGAATTCCAGCCATGCAATAATATCACCAATTTTTCTTTGCCAATACAGTCACTTTGATAAAATTGAATATTCAAATTATCTACTATAATTTGTCTTTTGATCATGATTATATCTCATTAAGAAATCACAACTCCACCACAAACTTGTCCAACCCCAACTTAATTTCGATTTTCCCAGTCTTCACCTCTGTATCCAGTTCGCCCAACTTTTGATAGATGGTTTTTAATTTTGCAAGAGGCAACCGGGAAACTTGCGAGAGGCTTTTTTTCACCACGAACGGATGCAACTTAGTCGCACGCGCGATTTCATGTTCTGGCATCCCTTGCTCCTTAAGATCAGCCACTTTCAACATATTGCGGAATTGATAGAAAAACATGGAGAGGATATAGAAAGGATCATCGCCTTTTTCCAGGTGTTTGTGTAGCATTCCGAGCGCCTGTTTTTTGTTATTAGCGCCAATCGCGTCTACCATGGCGAATATATTACCATCTATTTTAGCTCGCACTAATTTTTCCACGTCTTTCTCTTCAATCATCTGACCGTTCGCATAGCTGGCCAATTTTTGCATCTCGGAAAACAAAATAAAATTATCCTCGCCGCAATAGGCGATCAATTTCTCCAAGGCAGACTTGGAAATTTTGGCTGTCGGATCAACGTTCACTAAATTTTTCAAGACCCATTGTTGCAACTTCACGCCGCTTAATTTTTCAAAATGTTGGCTCTTGGCATTTTTCTCCAAAAATTTATACAACGCCCCGGATTTTTTCGGCTGACTTCCTTCCCAAAAAACTACGACCACATCACTGTCTTCGCCTAAATTTCGGTCTTTTTTCTTGAGAAAAGTCAATAATTCTTTTTGCTCCTCGGCCAGTGTCGCTGAAACAAAATCCTTAATAATTAGCAGTCTTTTAGGCGCCAAGAGATTAGGCGTATTGATCACGCTGACTATATTTTTTACATTAACTTTATCTGCTACGGAGGCGTGGTCACAATCAAAAACTGATAAGCCGGAACCGGACTTATCAGAATTGAGATATTTTTGTTTTATTTCAGCGACCTTGCGTTTAGAAGAAAATGCATCCTCGCCGTATAAAAATAGTATCATATTTTAAAATCACCAACTTCTGTTCTATTGATTATTGGATATTGAGTATTGAACATTCTAGCTTTAGCTAGCGGGTGTCCATTTCATGCCCTGGCCCGGCTCCATCACATCCACCCAGATCTGACCCGGTACGAATTTGATTTCCGCCCCGCTTTCATCATAGAAGAAAAGTTTACTGTCCAGACTGCTCTTATCTTTTTTCCAGGTGCCCTTGACTTGTTGGCCGTTGAAATAGTAATAGGCATCACCACTGTCGGTCGTATCGAACCATGGATCGCCGAGTTGCAAATTGTTGTAGCGCCCCACGCCGTTATAATCAATCCCCGCCTGATCTTCTTTCGGCACCAGCGACCATGGATCCATGAGTCCGCTGTTGATATAGTTCTGCTCATCCGCCAATTTTATCTGAGCATCAGCCGCATAAAGCACAGCGATGTTTTTCGGCGCCACACGTTTGCCATTGTTTTTGTCAATATCTGGCGTGCCGTCCCAGGTGCGCGGATACGTATTTGATTCTTTGTCGTAATCAAAATTAACGCCATATTTCCCCGGGTAAGCCAAGCGCAAGCCCCCGCCGTTCGGACGCTGATCGATTCCGGCTTCATCCTGATGAGGATACCCTGCAAATTTATCATCAGTGTGATAATTGTAATCCTTCATAGCTTGTTCAATCTTGTCTTTGGTAATGTGTCCCGTATCCTCCAGCTGCATCACGCCGGTCTTCGGCCAGCGAGCACAATAAGAAGTCGTTAAACAATTGATGTTATCAATAATTTTTTGTTTGAGCAGGCTCTCGGCAAAAATGGAATATCCCCAGTGGATGTACACTGCGTCCAGTCCCTTGGCCAGCGGAATGTAATCATGGCGGCCGCTCCTAATCGAGCCGACTTCATTGGGAAGATTGCAGAGGTACACTCCCATCAGGCGCGTGTTCGAATTGGTGAAGACCGGCATTTCAAAAACCATATCCGCGTCGGAAAAACCAGCGGCGGGACGCGCCGTCGGATCAGCCGGTTGCATCACCGCAATCGGACGTTTATTCCAATTGTCACAGCTCAGGCCGGAAATGGGGCTGACCGGTCCGGTATTGGCCGGGCCGGAATTCTGCGCGGTTTTTTTGTTCAGATCGATCTGTTTGACATTGCTAGTTTTTGACTTTTTTATGAAATATATCCCGCCCCCGACCAGAGCCAGGATAATGACTGCACTGATTATTTTTTTACTGTTTGCCATTTTTGTCTGTGAGCGAAGCGAGCAGGAACAAAAATGAGCATCCCGCACCAATTCGCCAATAAAACTAGTTATTTAAAAATATCTAAGCCGCAGGCGACCACGCACATCAATCCAAATATAACCTCAAAGCTTTTTTGGAATTGGCTGCGGGATGACACACCTTATTGAAAAAATTATTTTTGACATTCAGGACAAAAGAAAACACTTCTTTGCCCCAAAGTTTTTCTTTGCACCATTGTACCACATTTTTGACATTTTTGCTTTTCCTTGCGATAGACTTTGAGCACTTTTTGGAATCCTCCGGGCGCGCCAGAAGTATCACGATAATCCGAATCAGAAGTGCCCCGCAATTTCACCGCTTTTTTGAGGATTTTACCGATGGCAGCATAAAGCTTCTTGCGTTCCGGTAGTGTAATTTTTTCAATTGGCCTATCCGGCAAAATGCCCGCTTCAAACAGGATCTCACTGCGGTAGATGTTGCCGATGCCGGCGATCAAATTTTGATCCAAAAGAATTATCCCAATCTGCCCTTTCGGTTTTTTGGAAAGTATTTCTTGAAATTTCTGGAAAGTGAACTCCGCACTGAGCGCATCCACTCCCAAGGCCTTTATTTCTTTTAAGTTTTTTATTTTCTCCGTATCATCCAACACAATCTTGGCAAATTTGCGCATATCCGAAAACTCAATGGTCTTTAATTTGCCTTTTTTATCTTTTAATGTCCATTTATGCCTGATATATTGATTAACCCTGTCACTGAAATAATCCGGTTTTGTATTTTTTAGATTTTTGATTTTGGATTTTATTTGTAATTTGTCATTTGGATTTTGAAATTTCACCAAAAGATGTCCTGTCATCTTCAAATGTATATACAGCGTCTTATCACCGTTTAAATCTATAAAAATATTCTTCCCAACCCTCCTTACGCCCAAAACTTTCCGCCCAATTATTTCTTTTTGGAAATCTTTAAGTTTTTTATTTTTGATCGCCTTCGGCCACTCACTCCAAAAAGAAACGACTTTGTCGCCTCTGATTTTTTCATTCAGATCATTCACTACGGTTTGGACTTCTGGAAGTTCTGGCATAAGATTACTGCTTATCTATTTTATTATATTAACTTAAAACTAAGCCCAGAAAGGAACGTATGCCATATACCGTTTAGATTTATTACTAGGATCATAGGGTTTGATTAATCCCGAATCAATCGTGTCACTTATAATATTTGAAGCGATCGGATAGTTGGCCTCCGCTATCTGAAATCTTTCTCTCAGCGAGGTATTATTCATTTTATCTCCTGCTACATGTTTCAAACAGCAATGCAAATAACAAGCTCTAACTTTATCCTTTTTATTCATATTTGATAACGCCTTATGTGCGAAAAGAATTGCCCTAAAATGATTTTCACTTTTTATAAAATCTGGTGCTGGCAGCTGGTATATTTCTGTTAGATATACAATCTTATCAATACCACTTCCTCTTTCCTCGCAAACCTTAAATCTTCGCATAATACCTGCTAGTTTTTCATTGCGAGATTGCGGAGGAGAGTCTAAAAGGCGTAGGGTGTCAATAAGCGGCTGACCTGGATTTGTAATCTCTATTCTGTCAGAAAAAATCTCAATCATCGGACCAGTGCCCGTCATATTAAAATCTTGATGTATCAAAGCATTGGCAATAAGTTCACGAATAGCAACTTCTGGATACATTTTAACATCTTGACGCAGCGCAGTCTTGATAACTTCATTCGCTGGTAATAAATTTTCAACATATTCTATGAGTGATTCAAAGCCAGACGCGTAACCCCTCCTTCCTTCCAGCTCTTTAACTGTTTTTAGCCTGTCTTTTTCTTCGTAAATAATCACACGAACGGCTTTTCTTTTTAGGTTTTCAAATTCTTCAATATTTTTTGCAAACAAGATGGCGCCCAAATTTGTAATATCAAAAAGATCTCCATTTTTTCTGACTAATTTTTCGAAGATAAGATTTTCAAGGATAGCCTCATTTCCATCCGGCATAGGTCGCACCGCTAAATCAAAATACGAAGTGAAATCAATTTTCTTTAAAACTTCTTCTGCAGATAAGCCTGTAGCGGAGATACCGTCCTCAAATTGTAGCCCTTGTGATTGTGAAATCAAAGCCGCCACTTCCATCTTTTCCATTCTTCTTGTTTGCCCTGCTGAGCGAATATACGAATCGTATATCGACCCATTTCTCAAATGAATTGGCTTTTCCTGTGCTTCATTTATTCTAACAAATAACAAATCCTTTCCTTGATAATTAGCGACAGCATGATCAATTACAACTGGCGGCAAAAGATTTTGACGCGCAATGTTTCCTAATTTCTTTAGTATCTCATCGCAATCACTATTATTGATTCCTAAAATATCACCATCATTGTCAATTCCGAAAACCAAAAATCCGCCGCCGTTATAGTTTGAGAAGGCTGAAATGTGCTGAGCGAGTCGATCGGTTTTTGTCGAAAGCTGGCATTTCCAATCGATTTCATTCAATTCTTGAGGAAATGGTTTAAGGCTTTTTTCAAGCCATATTAAAGCTTCCTTTTCTATATTATTCATAATTATTACATGACTATTACATTAGATTTTGCTTTATATAAAGCATGTTTTTACGATTTAAGCCCGTCCATGCCTTTGCCTATTACATGAGAATTATACAAGTTGTTAATCTATATTTCAACTAATCAACTTTTTGTCCAACCGGATTTCTCCACAACCTCCTAAAAATCTCGCGCATATTGAGCGCCATCATCTCATCGTGAATTTCAATAATATAATATGGGACCTGGCGAGTATAAATCATTACTAGATAATCCCCACAAACCCAGGTTGTAGCCGTGAAATTAGTATCCGCTAAAAATTTCACCTGCCGCTTCGGCTGATATTTTCCTTTCAATTTCCGCTCGGTCTTTGAATCATTAGTAAATATTTGCGGCGAATAGTTTCCACGTTGGCTTTCTTTAGTTTTCCAACTCTTCTCAATCCAAGCAGGATAATTTTCCACAAAAGTATGATCCTGAAAGCCCCACCAGTGTCCATCAGATGCAATAACCTCTTTTTGCCATTTCACTAAATTATCGAACAAGAATTTTTCCAAATCATTTTCTTCTATGAATCTAATTTTGGGCACCGGATATGATTTTTCTGAACTGATCATCTGCAATTCTCCCACTGCCTGCTTGACCAGCTTCTCTTTTTCTTTTAATTCTCTCTTGTCTGATTCTAGAATATTTTTCATATTATCAATCGGCAAAATCACATATTGCAAAGCCTTGCCACTCAAGTCTTCAGCAATAATTCCGGATGAAACCAAGCTTTTGGCAGTATGATAAAGCGTTGCCCGATTAAGTTTAGTGAGTTTCGCCAGTTCCGCCGGTTTAGCTTGTCCATGCCGAAGTAGCGCCAGATAGACTCGCGTTTCTTTCTCATTTAGACCCAATTTTTTGAGAGTGTTACTGGCTAACATATGCCTATCGTACACTGTTGTTAATATATTGTCAACATTTGTTGAACAATTATTGACAATATTTCTCCTATGTCATACACTATCTTATTACTTGTTTTTTAAAAAAAGAGGCTGCGAGCACACACTAAAACTAACAAGAGAGGCTAAAATGAAAGTACCTGAAATTATCAAAGATTTTGCTTTGGAAGAATTCTTGCCTGGATTTTACAAAATAATTCCAGAAGGCAATATTAATTGAATGATGCAATAAATATTGAATACTATCCTATTCACAACTAGCTCTCAACCAACAACGCAAGGGAGAATAACTATGGAAAAAATTTCACCAAAAAAAATTATTGGCCAAACCTGCTTTGAGTGCAAATCGTTAATCAGAGAACCCAAGGGTACTTATAGCAAAAATTTTCCCGATCATGGAGACATCATCTGCTACTGCTACCACTGCATTAATAACATATCCATGAAATTTCCCCAGTGGATAACTTTCATAAGTATTACTTACGAAGGTATAACTTTCCATTTTTACTCCAATGGAAAAACAAAAGAGCATAAAATAGCTATTTATAATATTTTAAGCAAAGAGCTTGAAATCGATAGAGGAGCTATCCCTTATATAATCTATAAAGGAGCTGATAGAATCAAGGAGTTATATCCTAGATAGCATAACCTGCCCCCGACGGATCGCGTTTCCGTTGGGGTTTTATTTTTCCTAAAGCCGAGCTTTAGGAAAGAAGATTACACTTCTCCCCAATTATCCCCCACCTTCACATCCACCACCAATGGCACTTTGAGTTTGTAAACTTGTTCCATAATTTCTTTCACACGCTTGCCCACTTCTTCCGCCAAATCTTCTTTCACTTCCAGAATGATTTCATCGTGCACTTGCAAGATCATTCTGACGTCAGGATTGTTTTCATATGCCTCATAGACCTTGATCATCGCCAGCTTCACGATATCGGCCGACATGCCTTGGATCGGCATATTAATGGCCATGCGCTCGCCCGCTTGGGCCACTTGGAAATTGGGAGCGTTGATTTCGGGGACATAGCGGCGGCGGCCCATTTCCGTTTCCACGTAACCCTTGGTTTTGGCTTCTTCTTTGGTGGTGCGCATATAATTGGCCACACCGGTGAACTTGGCAAAATAGGCATCGATGAATTTTTTAGCTTCATCACGATCGATGCCGGCGGAGGCGGAAAAACCGAAGACACTCATACCGTAAATGATTCCGAAATTCAAAGCCTTGGCAGAACTTCTCATTTTCTGCGTCACTTGGCTTTTGGTCACCTGATTGATTTCCGCCGCCGTAGCTGTGTGGATGTCTTCACCGGCCCAAAACAGTTCGATCATTTTTTTGTCGAGCGAAGCATGCGCCACCACCCGCAGATCGATCTGTGAATAGTCAGCCGCCACCAACTTCCAACCTTTCTCCGCTTCGAAAGCCACTCGCAAGAGTTGCCCCAGATCAGTTCTGATGGGAATGTTTTGCAGATTGGGTTCACTGGAACTCAGACGTCCCGTGGCAGTGACTGTTTGATTGAAGGCCGAATGGATGCGTGAATTCTGGTCGACCAAGAGCGGCAAGGCGTCAAGGTAAGTCGTTTTCAATTTGAAAATTTCCCGATATTCTTCGATCTTCTCAATGATCTTATGCTCGCTTTTCAGTTTTTGCAATTCGGACGAAGCAGTGGAATAGCCGGTCTTGCCTTTTTTGATGTCAACAGTCGGCAGCTTCATCGTAGAAAAAAGCACTTCGGCTAATTGTTTGGGCGAGTTGATATTGAACTGCATGCCCGCAGCATCATAGATGCTTTTTTCCAAGCTAGCGATCCGAGCGGTGATTTTTTCCGAAATGCCTTTGAATATAATTGTGTTCAAGCGCACCCCAGTCACTTCCATCTCCGCCAAAATTTTCACCAGCGGCATTTCAATATCTGAAAAAACTGTCTGCAAATTATGGGTCGGATTTTGCTCCGCGCTGATGGCCGCAATTTTCCCTGCATAATTATGCTTAAGCTTAAAGACATAATCTGCCGCACGACAGACTTCCCCTGATGTTTCCTCCGGCGATTCGATCATGAGTCCGAGCTGCCCCTTTTTGGCCTCCGGCGCAATCTCTTCGCCCAATTCCTTGAGGACCAAGCGCTCAAGCTCAGTCTTAGCGCCAGGATCCAGGACATAGGCCGCCACCATCACATCATACAATCCACCTGCCAATCCGATGCCATACTTTCCCAAAGTTTCAATGGAACTTTTCAAATCATACCCGATTTTTTGGATATCCTTATTTTCAAAAATATTCTTAACTTTTTCAGCCAAAGGCTGATCCGCCTCTAGCGGAAACTTTTCTTTTTTACCTTTTAACTCGCCGAAGGCGATACAAACAGCCCGGCCTGTTTTCCAAGAAAAAGCCACGCTCGAAATTTCTTTCTCCCAACCTTTCCCACCGTGCGATTTCAAACAGAACGCCACTTCTTTCTGTTCAGCAAGCATCTGGAAAAATTCTTCAGCCTTATCCGCTGCAATATATTCATATTTAAAATCGTTGACGCCTTCAGACACATTCACATCATCTACTACTGGCATATTCGCGTCATTCGCATACATTCGCGTATTTGCATTATTATTTCCAGGGATCCGTTTTATCAGCGAAAAAAAAGTCAGCTCTTGAAAAAGCTTCACCAACTGCGCGCGATCAAACTCATGTGTCTTGGCAGCCGATAAATCCAACTCCACCGGCACGCTTCTCACGATGGTCGCCAATTGCTTGCTTTGGATTGCTTGCATCTTATCGCGCTCCAATTTATCCTTGACCGCACCCTTGATTTCCGCAATATTTTGATACACCCCTTCCAAGGTGACATATTTTTTCAAAAGTTCCGTGGCCGTCTTTTCCCCGATGCCTTTCACGCCCGGAATGTTATCCGACGGATCACCACGCAAACCCTTATAATCGATGAGTTGAGACGGCACTAGGCCATAGCGGGCCATAATTTCGTCTTTGCCATACAACACCGAATCAGTCAGACCTCGGCGCATCGTGTACACACTCGTCTTATCACTCACCAACTGCAAAGTGTCCAAGTCTCCCGTCACAATCATCGTCTCGAGATTTTCTCTAGACGAGTCAGCCAAGCGCGACAGTGTCCCGATGACATCATCCGCCTCAAACCCGGCCAGTTCCAAAATCGGAATGCCCATGGCCCGCACCACTTCTTTGACGCGCGGAATCTGGTCATACAATTCCTGATCGGCTTTGACGCGATGCGCCTTGTATTCCGCGAATTCTTTATGCCGGAAAGTCGGTCCAGCCAAGTCAAAAGTGGCAATAATATAGTCCGGTTGGAACTTTTCGATCACCGAGAGCATCGTGGAAGTGAAACCATACACCGCATTCACCAGCTCGCCTGACTTGGTCATGAGCGGCGGCAAAGCATGATAAGCCCGGTGAATAATGGCATTGCCATCAATAAGAATGAGTTTTTTCGCTTTGTTTTCCATATTTTTGGTCTATTTTTAGTCTCTCTCAAGTATATTACAAACAAACTAAAAAAAACAGCTCCGATATAACGTCGGAGCTGTTTTTTGAAAATTTTTTCCTATTTTTCCAGCACTTGTATACTGTTAATGGTCACATTTTCGAGCGGTTGATTATTGGAAGGATCAGTCTGAACATCTTGAATCTTGAGGGCTACATCCAAACCGCTAGTCACATGACCGAAGACCGTATAGCTTGGCGGCAATGGATAACTTGGACTGGCGGTCACGATGAAAAATTGAGAACCATTGGTGTTCGGGCCGGAATTGGCCATAGCCAGCGTGCCCTGAGTGTAAGTTTCTTTGCCAGTAAGTTCGTCGTTAAATTTATATCCCGGGTCACCTGTTCCCCAACTCGCTTTTTGTGAATCATCTTTGCTCAACGGGTCACCGCCTTGGATCATAAAATCCTTGATAACTCGGTGAAATTTGGTACCATCATAGAATCCCGAACTGGCCAGTTTCAAAAAATTGCCCACAGTCACCGGCGCATTAGATGCATCCAGCTTCAATTCGATATCACCCAGACTGGTTTTCATGATCGCCGTGTTATATTTTTTCACTAGCTCCGAGTTGTCGCCAGAGCCATTTTCGCTTGCATTCATAGCATTGTCATTATTATTTAGCGTATCATTTAATCGGCCATTCTCTTGGTCGGTCGCTGCCGACACGTCCTGCGCCGCTTTGTCCTTAGTGTTCAGCATACTCTTATCATACCCGCCCGGATCAGTCACGGGATTCGGAGTTTTGTTAGCCTCTTCTTTTTGGGAACAAGCGCTGAAAATTATCACCAGACCAACTACCAAGCATACACCCAATGTTTTTTTCATAAACTTTTATTGTAAAGTTAGTTTTTTAATATTCAATTATCAATAATCAATATTCAATAAATTTTCAATATCATAATATTCAATTGAACATTAAAGTATTGATTATTGATTGAGAATTGATCATTGAACATTGATCATTAGACAGTGTTATTTTCCGCCTATTTTCATCCAGCCACTCAAAGTTTATCCAAATAGCATTATTCGGAATAATTTCTTTTACCCGCTCCGCCCACTCTATTATAATAATATTTTCAGGATTGGCAACCATCTCCTCCCAACCGAGCGCTAAAATATCTTCCGTTCCCACCCGATAGGCATCTATATGATAGACATTTTGGTATTTTATTGGATATTGGATATTGGATATTGGATATTTTATCTCGTATTCTTTCATCACCAAAAAAGTCGGGCTGGTGAAAGGACCTTCGAGGCCCAAGCCCCCCAGAAGCCCTTGAGTGAAGGTCGTTTTGCCCGCCCCCAGTTCGCCGGACAAACAAATAACTTCTCCCCCTTGAAATTCCTTGGCCAGCAAGCGCCCCGCCTCTTGGGTCTGCGCCGATGTTGTTGTAATAAGCTCTTTTTGCATAAATCCACTTTAGCACACCCTCAAAACAGGTCAAAAAAACTTATCCCGCAAAGCTATTATCAAAAGATAGATGCCGTAGACCAAAGCAGCTGATAAAGCCGAGATGCCTAGGCAGAATAATTTATCTTTCATAATCTTTGAATTAAGTTTTATCCAAGATTAATTATTGGAAATCCAATTATTAAGCTCCTTTTGCGTCTTCCAGAGTACCGCGATGGCCAGCTCCATCGTCTTTCGCGAAATCAGTCCAGTTCCGCCGGAAACCACCACACCTTCCACCCATCTTATGAACCTTAATTTTTTAGCGCCAACAGGTGTTAAAACTCCCGTTTTCAATAACATCTTGACAATCTCTTCATGGCTGGTGCCTTCTTCGATCTTTTTCCGCATAGCTTTTTCTGCCACTAGACTTAGTATCATATTCAATCCGCTGTACAGCGTCAAAAAGTTTCCCGGGTTAGCTTTGAACACCTCAGCTTCTGCTTCCTCATATTCTTCAAACCTATCATTATCATATTTTCTGACGCTTCTTAATTTCGCAATCGGTGAGATAGTCATCCAATAAAAAAAACTCTTGATTCGCCGCGTGGCAGGTGCCAAGAAAAAGATCAGGAATGGCGGGACGATTACTGCCAAGATGGCCACTGTCAAAAAAAATGCATCCGTCTGTGGCAGATCTGCATAGGAAAATTTATGGGTCATTGGAAAAAATCCGTTTAAGAACAACATATTTGAAAAAATAATTATTAACTGCTTAAGAACTATTCGTAGCGAAGGGCCTCCAAGGCATGGATCTTGGACGCGCGAAATGCCGGCATAACCCCAGTAATGATTCCCAGGAACAGGACGAAACCGGCAATGGCCAAGATGAAACCGGTCGGGACATAGACGAAATAGCCTAGGTCTGTCCCCATCCTCTTGCCCAAAATTATCAAGAGTTTATTCACAAAAAGTGCCAATCCATAGCCCCCGAAAAATCCCAAAACGCCTCCGACAAAACTGATAATGATCGATTCCAAGATGAACATTTTGAAAACATCGAACCGCTTCGTGCCCAAAGCTTTCATAATTCCGACTTCTTTGGTCCGCTGCAAAAGAGAAACACTCAAAGTATTAAGCATTCCCATCGCTGAAATCGACATAATGATCACCCCGAAAATCACTAGGAAGATCCGCACGGTGCTGAAAAAACTGTTAATACCGGCGATGAGTTCCGCGATACTGCTGGTCACGAAACCCATTTGTTCCAGCTGCTGTTTCACATTGTCAAATTTGGTCATATCGGAGACGACCACCTTCCCCTCTTGGGCGCTATCTACTCCGAATTTATCTTCTAACATTTTGGATGGCAAATATATATAGGTATTGTCAGATTTATTGACGATACCAGAGATGGTTATTTCATTATTCTCAGTCACTTTCTCCGTATCCAACTTAGAACTCACGTCCTTGGACAACGCGATATTATATACGATTTTTTTGCCGATAGCCTCATATGGATTGCCAAAGCCCAAAAGATTAGCCAGCCTGTCTGAAATCAGAGCCGAATCCCCATCGTTGGAAAAATTTCCTCCGTTATCCTGATATTTGACCCTAAGCATATCCAGATATTCGACTGTCGCTCCATAAATGATCACATCCGTCTGAGATTCGCCTAGGATTATCTTGCCTCCCGTATTCACCCGCCTCTCGATCTTTTTCACTCCGTCAATATTTTTTATCTTGCCGACCACATCCTCGTTCAAAGAAACGAAATTGTCCAGATTGCCATTATTTATATCTATGACATCTATCGGATTATCTTTGGTGACTTCCGAGACGATCATTTGCTGCATACCGAATCCGATGCTCAAAAGGAAAGTGATTATCCCGATGCCTAAAGCCACCCCACCGATAGTCAGGATGGATCTGGCCCGCCCGACCTTCAAGTTCTTCCAACTGATATAGGAAATCATCGAAAAACTGATACCCGTATGTTTCTCTTTCCAAGTTTCCTTCGGCCGATTGGAGGCTTTATGATGTTTCTTTTCATAATCCTCTTCGCTTTCCAAGGAAACATCTTTCTTTCTTAAAAAAAAGTTAAGCTTCATTTTTGATTATATTAATTTGTTCTTTATCAGTCGTGTCTGATAATATTTTTCCGTCCACCATCCTGACTATTCTCGATGCATAACTGATCTGATCAGGATTATGCGTCACCATAAGGACAGTGATATTCAATGATTCGTTGAACTCTTTAATGAGGTCCATCAGCTGTACGCCGGATTTCTGGTCAAGGTTCCCCGTCGGTTCATCCGCGATGATGAATTTAGGATTAAGAAGGAGTGAACGGGCAAAAGCTACTTTCTGCTGCTGTCCTCCGGACAAGTCAAACGGCCGATAATGTGCCCAGTCTTTCATTCCGACAATTTCCAAGGTCTTATACGCTCTTTCGATGGATTCGCGATAACCCCGACCGCCGATGAATCCCGGCACCGCCACATTTTCAATGACTGAAAGCGACTTTATCCAAAAGGCTTGTTGCGGGATAAAACCGATGTATTGATTGCGGAAATAAGCTCGCCAATTCTTGCTGTGCGCCCAGATATCTTCATCTTCAACAAAGATCGTCCCATTGGTCGGAGCTTCCAATCCATAAACGATGTGGAGCAAAGTCGATTTTCCGCAACCGGAAGGACCCATTAGCATCACAAATTCCCCTCTTTTTATTTCGAAGTTGACCCCTTTCAAAATATCCACCTTATTAGTGCCCAAGACAAAAGTTTTCTCAATGTCCTTGACACCGACTACAATATCTTTTTGAGAATGATGTTCAAACTCAGGAAAAAACTCGGAAGTTTTTTTTCCTTTAGCACTCTGACTGGGAGCTTCATTCATCTTTAATATTCTTTTCTCCTTCTCGTCTATTTGATCTATTGTTTTATCCATAACTTAGTTATCCAACCAAACTTATCGCTGAACGTATTTATCACGATTTCGGTCGCATTCTGCTTGGCGCCTTCAACCACAACCGTGGCCGGATTGGAAACAGTTTTATTGTCCGCCATATCCACCGCTTCAATGACATAGCTATACACCTGTCCCGGATCGACGGGGATAGTGATTAGATGATATGTATTGGAAGGATCTTCCGGCGTGCTCTGCTCAAAGTTGCCCATAATCGTTCCTTTGCCGAAAAGCACTTTTACTTTTGTGAGTTCATCTGTTTCTATCTTAACATACAAATTAGCCCTAGCATCTTTTCCGAGCCCGATCACTCGTCCGATTGCGCGATTAGCTGTTATGGCGGGCGGGCGACTATCGGTCAGGGTGGTCACCTTGGCCGTCATATTGGCCGCCTCCACTCCGTTTTCATCAATGCCCGTCGCAACCACTTCATATTCAATGGCCGGATCCAACGCTTCGATCGTCGCTTTATGATCAGTCGCGTAATCCGACAATAGATAGTTATGATAAGCCGTTTCATCCGGACCCTTGAATTTGACCAAGGTAGTCGTCGGATGGGTGGTCGTATAATTCAACTCGATGGTCGGGATATCGACATTCTCCTTGTTCTGCACGGTCAGATTTTCCACCCGCGGCTGTTCAAGGGTATTGAAAGTATATTGATCGCTATCAAATGTATTATCATCCGCGTCTACACAATCCACCTGATACGCGTAGGGCGTAGCATTTTTAAGTCCTGTGATTTTCTGGATGTGCGTCGTCCCACTGCCCGACTCCTCGATAGAATTTGAAAAGCCACCTTCTCCATATTTTAAAGTGCAAGTGCCGCTCATATTGGTCGACCAAGAAACAGTCGCACTGTCCAATCCTATGCCATCTACCAAAACGTCCGAAATGGTCGGCGGATCATTGGTGGTAAAATTACCGATTTCAGAAGTTCCGATATTCCCGTCCGGATCGATAAATTTCACGCGATAATAATATTTAGTGGCCGCTTCCAAGCCATTGATATCGACTTTGTGCGCGGTCAGGCTGTCCACTTGTCCGTTCGTCTTTCCCAATGACATCTTCGTGCCATACTCGACGAAAGAACTGGCCAATCGGTTAGTCGACCACTCGAAAGAAGCTGCAAATGATTGCACTGAAACCGATGGCTTGGACACGATGGTCGGCGGAGTGGTATAGCGCCCGGTCGGCGTCAAAAAAAGTGTCGAGGTTGCGATGGAAAGATTATTAGTCTTATCTCTAGAGCGGACATAATAATAATATTCTTTGCTTTCCAATTCCGTATCCACATACGCCGTTCCGGTCGTCGTGGCCGCTTCGACAAAATTCGTTCCATCGAGCGATCGATAGATCGTGTAGCCGGCAAAGTTTCCACTATCATAACTTTGCGGCACGCTCCATTTGACCGCCACGCTATATTCCTCCGCTTCGCGATCGGAAGTGTCGAAAACTTGCATATTGACCGGCGGTCCAGGAGCGGTCGTCTTGGCATAAAAATCCACCGAGGCTGGATGATCCCAATCCACATCGTTTGGATTAGTTTTGGTGCCGCCTTCGTTCATCGCCACTACATACATAGTATTTTTCCCGAACTGGGTCGCAAACGGCCCCGGACCGGCGGCTTTGGCTGTAGTTTCTATGGTATTAAAAGGCGTGGGCAGATAATTGACCGAGTAGAAATAGGTCAACTTGTCCACATCCCCCGCGTAAGAAGTAGGCACGTCCCAAGTGAAAGTGAAGCTGTTGGTCTGATTGTCCACGGTGTCCGGCGAAACAACCAAATTTTGCGGCGGCGAAGCGGCTCCACCGGAATAGAAATAATCCATCGTCATCGGAGCGGAAACATTGCCGGCATTGTCCACCGCGCGCAAATAGAAAGTGTTCTTGTTAGCCTGATATGGCGCGACGGATTGCGATACGGCATATGGGTCAGAAATATCATACCATATGTCTGCCGCATCTCCGCCTGTGCGATATTGGAATTTGGCTACGCCGGAATTAGCATCACCGACATCATTAGACCACGTGAAAATAAACGCGTCTGCTGAAGAATAACCTATCGGATCGGCTGTAATCTCACTGGGATTAGTCGGAGCCACATCATCGAATCGATACGTGAAGGCATCAAAACTCGTACCCAAAAACATACCGGCATTATCCACGGCCTTTATTCTCAAATGATAATCCTGTCCGGAAACCATACCGGTAGGGACAAAACTATTGCCCATCTGGAAACTACCGTCCACATAAGGATCCACGCAATCAGTATTATTCCCGAAACAGACATAATAGCCCGCGATGCCCGATCCGCCCTGATTGTCAACCGCTCCGCCCGCGCTGTTAGCGACCGGCCATTCGAAATACGGAGCTGTGTAGTTATGCCAAGTATTGTCAGAAAGAATATTGGTTTTGACACTGGTATCGTAAGCAGAAATACCAGTAGGATTGTCAGGCGGGAAAAGATCTTGATAATAGTTTATGGCAAAATCATCTACGCGCGGAGAATAGACTTGATCGGAAGAGCTGAAAATCATCCTTATCTGAATATATTCATTTACGGAAGAATTTATGGAAAAAGTATGAGAATCGCCCAAAGAATGATCTTCTGAAACATCCGTCCAATCTCCCCAAGTCGACCCGTTGGATGAAGTTCTGGTTTGGATTTCAAGCGCAGTGTTGATCGGCAAGATATAGCTGACGCTCAAGTTGGCAAATTTATAAGCCTGAGTAAGATCAATCGGTTCTGAAGTATATGTACCGGTCTTAATAAAACCCGTCGCATTCGTACTAGATCCGACGATATAGCTATACAATCCGTCCGGAAAAGTTATTCCTCCGCCCGCGCCGGACGTAAACCAGTTCCTATTGTTAGAATTTACTCCCCAACCGCCCGTAGTCACTTGAGCCGGAATATTGGCTCCGGTCAGATTTTCCCATGACCCCGGAGCGCTTTGGGAAATGTTATAACGATAATAACTATTAGTATTGCCGCCGCGAGCCAAATAAATATAACCGTCCTTGCCATCTACCAGACTTGATCCGGAGTTAGCACCAAAGAAAAGGGCTCCCAATGTTGACCACGTTCCATTAGAAATAGAAAATTTACAATTCGTAGTCGATCCTGCGCCTTGCGTCCGGAAAATCGTTCCACTTACATACAAAATCTTACTTCCGTCACCGCTCGAACAACTCCCCACCGTACTCATAGCGCTCCACCTTGAACCGGCAGCCCCCAACGTATCATATTTCCACCAAGTGGATGTACCATTGCCCTGGGTCAGATAGATATATTGAGACCCGTCATAGGTCATTGACGATCCCAGCCATATTTGAGCCAAAGGACGATCGGTGGTTATTTGTGACCAAGTATTACTGGTTATATCATATTTGAAAAAGTATGGGTTCTGCGTATCCGTCCCGGTCCGTCTTGTTCTTATGGTATTGCCGGAAACATAGTAGATAGCATTCTCCGTTCCATTATATACAATATTCGCTCCGTTGCCGGCACCCATCGGTAACTTGGATAGGGTGGTAAAAACACCGGTCGAAGAATTATATCGTCCAAAAGTATTATCGAATCCGCCTCTATATATATATATATTTCCGCCTCCGTCATCCGCCATTGAAGCTCCATTGGAATAAGGGAGATAAACTGCCCCTGTCACATCCGTATTGCCGAAAAAATTATGATTGGGAATCTCCCACGTGTTATCAATCGTATTATAACGATAGAACGTCGTATAAGTTCCCCCTCGAGTGGCATAGAGATAGCCGTTATGAAAAACGAGAGAAGCTCCATATGAAATTGTGGCAGGCGCGTCCGGAAGGAATGACCATGCGTCGGTGTTGGTGTCATATTTCATAAACTTCATACGAGAATTTCCCGCTAAAGCATAGATTGTATGATCCCCGTCGAAAGACAAACTGCCTCCGTTATAGAAACCGACGGGCGCGGCCGAAAGAGATGTCCAAGTATTATGCACTTCTCCACGCCCTTCGTCGTCAGCAATGGAATATTTAGCCATATACGGATAATAGTTGCCTTGCATCACATACATATTGTTCCGTCCGTCATAAATACCATCCGCTCCTTCGTAGGTCTTTTGTCCGTCAACCGTATTGGGGTTCCCGAATTGGGCATTGGTTAGTTGGGTCCATTGCGGACTGCAACTTCCATCTTGACCGTTACAAGTGTCATATCGATATGTCGCATCGTCATTTCCTGGCATAGCATAGATATATCGACTGTCATCATACGTCAAGACAGAACCATAATCGAAATTTTTCGGTGCATCATCAATTTGTGTCCATGCCGCGTTAGCAATGTCATAGCGCCAAAAAGTTGGCGTGGTGACACCCTTGGTCGCATAGAGATAACCCTCCGGACCAGCCACCATCGTTCCTCCATTATTAACCGCTGACAAGGCTGGTTTTATCTCGGCTATATTAGCGGTTGAATTTATCCATGTATCCGTTTCAATCTCATACCGCATAAAAACCAATTGATTGTTTCCTTGAAATGTATAAACGCAATGATTGCCACTTAATTGGGATTGCCCAGTCGTCTTACATCCCCCCAACACTGCCTGACCCCCTATATGCGTATAATAGGGTGAAGCTGATAATCGAGCCTGATTCCAAAAACCGGAAGTGTTTGACAGGCGCATTGATCCATCAACAGCCGAGTATGATATTTTCCCGTCATCAAAGTCGGCTCCCGCTTTATTGAAATCGCTTTGTAATGTTTTACTCGATACTTGTGACGGAGAAACACCTTTGTATTTGTAAGTAAAAGCTGACCAAGCGTCTGATACCAACCCGTTCTTATCTTTAGCCTTCACGATTAAATAATATGTGCCGTAGGGATGCACCGGACTAGTATCATAATTCATCGCCTCGTTGACCGTATAGTGGCCAGTTGCCTGGTAACTTCCTTCACTTGCCGGATCCGCGGAGCTGTTTTTTCCCCAATAGACATAATAACCATCTATTCCTGAGCCATTATCCGCTCCGGCTGTCCAAGAAAAATAGGGGTGCTCATATGCGTATTCCGTGTCAGCTACGATATCTGACCCGTCCACTTGCTGAGATTTAGCCACTATTGTCGTAGGCGAAGAAGGAACGGTATCGCTTGAAGCATAAGAAATGGTATAATCATTCACTGTTGGAGTGCTGGCCCCATCACTCGTAGATAAGGTGACTTTCACCCAGACATACCTGCCAATGGTTAGGTCGCTGATCACGCCGTCCGTTACATTGTGCCAAGAAGAACAGGCCGCACCGTCCGCATTTGTACACAGCTCGTACTTCGTAGAAGTATTGGCCGGCCTTTCCTCATTGAAAGTGAATGCCGAACCACTGGAAACTTGCCCGAGGTCGATCATTTGACTGGCATAAGTGTAAGTTCCGGAAGTTGGAAAATTTGTAGCTGAGACGGTATAACTCCATATATCAGAAAGGCTTTGGCCTGTAGTTGCGTATAAAGAGGTATTGCCGGAATATTCGATCGAAGCACCATTGTACGGTCCCCTATCAAAAGTATATTTCTGGTTATTCGGCAACCTTCTCCAAACATCAGTGGCTATGTCATATTCCCAAGTCTCATTCTTATATAATCCGGCTAAGGCATATATTTTTGAATTAACGCTGTCATACGTCATATCACTCCCATAATATTGCGAGAATGGCGTGGCGGACAATGTTAACCAAGCACTTCCGTCATATTTCAAAAATGTTGTTTCACCATCTCCCAGTGTTGCATAAACATTAGTTCCATCCGAAATCATTCTGCCTCCCGTATTGGCATAATAAGTCGTGGTCGTTCCGCTATCTACAGTTGCCATAGGGATTGCCGCTGACCAACTTGTGCCATTGTATCGATAAATATTCTGACTTCCATTGCCGGGCCGATAATATAGATTGGTGCCTTGAAAAGCAACACTGGCTCCATCGGCCGGTGCTATGGGTGGTGCCGGCGACATATTGGCCCAAGTACCGGCAGTGCCTCCGCTGTAAATGAGGATATTAGCCGATCCAGAACGCGGATAATAAAGCGCTCCATTAGCCGGGTTGATCGCTCCTTTCATATCACTATTCGGAGAGATGGGAAGTACCGTACCGGTCGTCCAAGAATTATTCGCTACATTATACACAAAAAATCCCGTCGTTCCCCTGCCTTGGATAGCGTACACGTAGTTATTTCCGCCATAATTCTGATTCCAAACCAAATCACTGCCTGTGCCTACAGTAGAAAGGACGCCTGCGGTTGTTTGCACCTGTTTTGGTCCGACCCACTTTTGTCCGGATGCCGCATCGGGATCGAATTTCCAAAAATCAGTCGTGCCATTAGCTCTGAAGGCATATATTAAATTATCATTTGTATTCAGAGTCAAAGAACCATAATTGACCGCTTGAGGAGTCATATCTGTCGTTAGAGCCGTCCAAGCATTTCCAGAAATGTCATATTGCAACATATCTTGCGTACCATTAGAACGCATAAAGTACAATTTTCCATTCCGATAGACTCCTTTTTGTTCGTTTCCAAAAGTGCAAGCTGCATTTGCCGCCGCGCCACAAGTCGAAGGGAGTTGAGCCACGGTCGCGTACCATCTGTGACCAGCGATATCATACCGATAGAAAGTTTGAGTTCCAGATCCCCTGACCAGATATAAATTTCCATCCTGTCCATTCACAATATCCGCCCCGGCTCCGACAGCCGCCGTAATCGGTGGTCGATTTATCCAGCTACTGGAAACAGTGTCATATTCCCAAAAATCAGTACTGGCATTTCCCCTGACAATAAAAATGCTCGTTCCGTTCCCTTCCATCGCCGCGCCTGTCCATGGCGTATCTAACATATCAGTCAGTTTTGTCCAAGAATTTGAATCTATATCATAGCTATAAAATTTTTGAGAATAGCCTCCGAACATTGCATATATCTTTCCCGTACTGGCCAAATATGTCATATCTGCCCCATAGAATGCCGGTTGTGGCAGTCCCGCCATTGTTGACCAAGTATTTTTGATAGTATCATATCTCCAAAAAGTATCTCCGGAATAACCTCGGAAAACATAGAGATAATCGCCCACCATTACAGAACTATGCCCGAAGCCTATGGTGTCCTCTGGTGATGCCCAAGTTCGAGCTGTCCAAGTCCCACTTGGTTCCATCTGGATCGAATCGACAGAATTCTGTGTAGTCACTCCGGAAAACTGACCCAGATCCCAATCAGCCTTTGTAGTTATTGCGACCGATTTGGGAGCGCAAAGAGCCGCCGGCGAAATTCCATACACCAAAAAAGCAATAGCCAAAACGGATATTGCCCTATAAGAAAACTTAAATCCCGCTTTAAAAACTTGTCTGAAAATTTGTTTTATTGATAAAACAAATTTTCCTAAGAATAAATTCCAAAAATAAGCTTTCCCCAAGTCTTTCTTGTCCGTATGGTCAAGTGAAACATATTCTTCAAGGGTCTGTCTTATGAAAAACTCGTCCTTTCTTTTTTCCGAAAAATTCCAAGATTTGACCGTTTTCAGTATTTCAGGGTCGTATTCTTCTATTTTTTCAATTATTTTAGCTTTAGCAATATCATTTTTTTTCACTCCCCTTCTTCTTTGGACAGCAAAATACCCCTTTTTTCCAATGAGAGCTTTTTTTATTGATTTTTTAAGCGGTTTTTCAACCTCTTTTTCCTTATTTTTTGTTTTTTTGTTTTGCAGCATTCTAAAAATGAAAAGAGATACCAAAATAAACAGTTTGATACCTCACCCAAGCACATACTCCATATGGATTATACCACAGTATTTTGCTTTTGATAAGCAAAAAAGAGGGTGGTTCAGACAGCTCTCGACCTTTTTGATTTTTTAGGCTTTTATAAAGCTAAAAAACTCAATCCCCCCCCTATTATTCCGAGCATATTCTGTTTCGTTTTTTTATTCAATCTTTTTTCTATTATTTCCTCTTTTGCGTTATGTTAAAAAGTAATTCTCTTTTTTCTTGAATGACCGTCTTTTGTGATTCTTTCCATAAGTTATCCACAGCTTGTCAAAGCGTCCTCCCGCCATACTGCCTGCTTTCAAACAAAAAATCGGACAATATTTGGTCCAAAAAGATACCCTTTTTAAAATGGAGGGCGAGCGGGTCATCTATTTCTTGAAGAGACCTCTTCGTAGACTATTTTAGAAATGCTCGAAATGCTCCTTGAGAGATTATTGATGTTTTTTCCTTTTGTCATAATGCAGAGCAAATATGGATGCTCCGGATAATAGACAATGCCACAATCGTGCAATTGATTTATTATTCCTCCTTTTTTGTCTGTCAACTCTCTTTCTCCAAATTTATGAGAAATAGCCACGTCGGGGGGCACGCCCGCGATAAGCCCGTCCTTATATTCCACGGTCGAAAGAAGATCGAGTGCGCGCTCTGACATATCCCGATCCAAATAAGAGGCATTATAGAGTATGCGGAAGAAAGAAGCATAGTCTTTTACAGGCATAGCATTGTTCGGGTCATAAACATCCGGCATAGCTATGCCCAGATCATCAAAAACTACTTTTAGTTTGTCCTGGCTGATGTTCTGGAAAAGCAGATTAGTGGCTTCGTTGTCGCTATATTTTATCATCGCCTCAATCAATTCTTCTATGGTATAGTTTTTCCCGATCTCAATATGTTTTCCCGGAACAATCGCTTGTTGGAATTGCTGGGGAGACCCCGCGTAATTGACGCTCCGATCTAGGATTTGAGGCTCATTTTCAGCATATTTATAATACGCCATCATCAAGGGCACTTTTAAAAGGCTGGCAGGAGAAAAACTTTCCTGTTCGCTTATTCCAAAAGAAGGGCCATTATTGAGATCCCTGAAATACAAAGAGATGAAATCATCAGGATTCTTGTCGATTATTCTGCCCTGAACAGCTTCCTTTATTTTCAGCTCTGAATTTTTCAACAAAGGATATCCCCCGATTTCACATTCCAAAAGAGGACTGATAAATTTATACCCCGTCTGACGGATTTCCTTATCTTGCAGTTGACCATCATTTTGGTCATTTTTTTGCATCTGCCTTTTCCCCGCATAAAATCCGCTAAAAAACAAAACAGCCGCCAATATCAAGGCTGCTGCATACCAAAGCTTTTTTTCACAATAAAATCCGCGCAAAAAATTCATCATAGAAAATCCGCTTGCTTGTTTGTTTTAATGGAGCGGGTAGGGGGAATCGAACCCCCCTCCTCAGCTTGGAAGGCTGATATAATAGCCACTATACGACACCCGCCTTCGTCTCGCCGAAGCGACTTTCAGCGGGCGAAGCCCGCTAGTCGCGAAGGAAACCATCTCATTCATTAACTATACTAATATTACACAAATCTTTTTTAAAATCAAGAGCCATATAAAAACTCGATTTTGACTTGTCACAATTCTATTTCCAAATTACTATAACGGTATAAACCTTAAACCCTATTAAAATGAAAAGGATATTGCTTTTAGTTACACTTTGGCTTGTCGCGGTGAATCTTTTCGGATTTGTGGCCTTGAACCGTTTCAATCTTAAGCCCGACACGGCTTATACTTGGATCACGCCGAGTAGTTTTCCTACCGCCCAAAGCTGGGATATCGTTAATATGCACAACCATTGGGACACGTATTGGTACCTCGATATCATAAAAAACGGATACTATTTGAAAAATGACAACACGCTTTCCAATGTCGTTTTTTTCCCGCTCTATCCGTTTTTAATGACAATTTTTGGCACTCTCTTGTTTGGCAATTATGTGCTGGCCGGCTGGATCATCAGCATGTCAGCCCTTCTGGCCGGTTGCTCTTTTTTCTACAAATTCCTGCAAGAATTCCATCCGGACATCGACCCAGAATTGCCTATTATCCTGATGCTGGTTTTCCCCACCGCCTTCTTTTTCAACATTGTCTACACTGAAGCACTTTTCTTCTTCTTGACCATCGCTACTTTCTATTACACTTTCAAAAAGAATTTCTATTTGGCCGGTGTATTCGCCTTGCTTGGCGCCCTCACGCACAGCAATGGCGTTTTTTTGGCGCTGCCGATCCTGTGGGAAACATGGAGAAATTATGGCTGGAAAAGTCTGTTTTCTACTAAAATTATTCCCGTCGCACTAGCGCCACTCGCCAGTTTCGCTTTCATTTTTTACGACTATCTGAAATTCCACAGTCTTTTTTTGTTTTTCAACATCGAGAGCGCCTGGGGAAGATCGTTTTCCATCAACTGGGAACATTTCTCACTTTTCTCTCATCCCTCAATCGTGAATATGGGCATCGATATTTTTTTCACGCTTCTTATCTTAACGATGATTTTTTTGACGTACAAAAATTTGTCCCCACTCTACGCTGTTTTTATGTCTCTTACGGTTTTGGCGGCCCTCACTTCCGGCACCCTTATGAGTATCGGTCGTTATAGCTTGGTGCTTTTCCCAGTCTTCATTCTGCTAGCCAAAGTCAAAAACAAAACTTTTCAACAAGTCTGGATTTTTTCTTCGATTTTATTTTTAGCTCTAGACATCATCCTGTTCGTCAATAATTATTGGGCGGGATAATTTTCTTTTTTTATTGAATTATAAAAATAAAAATTCTGCAGGAAATTTTTCCCACAGACCTTTTTTGTCGTTTATTTTTTTATCGCTCCTTTCTGTCCGTAATATCTCTTACGATACCAATGATTCCAATTATTTCTCCGCTATCATCGTCAATCCAAGGAAACTTAGTAACTAATGCCCAAGCCTTAGTTCCATCCAAACGCGTCAATTCCTCTTCCTTGCCAATGATGGGATTACCCGTCAGCACAATACTCATTTCATCTTCTTCAGTATTTCATTTCTTTTTGTCTATATTTGACATCCTTCCTTGGGCCTGCTATCTTATAGGACTGTTGCATTTTAAGCTGAGTTTGAATAATTATCCTCAAGTCCAATGTCTCTTTCCTCACAAGAACAATTCAAGAAATTCCTGGAAAACTCCAAGGACATACTTATCCTTATTCCGGAAAATCCCAGCGCTGATGCCGTCGGATCGGCTTGGGCACTGTACTATTTTCTGGAGAATAAGCATATCAATCCGACCATCGCTTTCTCCAACCATCTGTCAGCCAAATTCGACTTTCTGCCGCGCCCCGCGAAAATATTGGCTGAAATTTCCGGCGCGCGCGATTTCGTCCTGTCTTTCGACACGACCCGCAACAAAATTATGCAGATCCGCCAAGAAGAAAAAGATGGCCGCTTCAATATTATGGTCACGCCCGAAAAAGGCGCCATCGACCCGCGCGACTTTTCTTTCATCCTCGCCAAATTCAAATATGACCTAGTCATCGTCATCGACAGTTCCGACTTGGAAACCTTGGGTAAAATTTATACCGGCAACACCGACTTGTTCTTCGAAGTGCCCGTCGTCAATATAGACCACCACAGCGGCAATGATAACTTCGGGCAGATCAATCTGGTCGACATCACCGCTTCATCTTCTTCTGAAATATGCGCCAGTTTTTTTGAAACCTACTATGACAGTCTCATAGATGAAACTATAGCCACCTGCCTTATGACCGGCCTTATCGGCGCGACTGAAAGCTTCCAGAAAAAAAATACCACTCCGAAGGCTCTCTCCTTGGCTGCAGCTCTTATGAACCGTGGCGCCGATCAACAAACCATCATCCGTTGGCTATATAAGACTCAACCGCTTCAGATCCTGAAGCTATGGGGCCGAGCGATGGCCAAAATCAATCTGGAAAAAGAAGCTCACATCGTATGGTCCGAACTGACCGTAGAGGATTTTGTGCAAAGCCGCGCCACGCCCAGTGACCTGCCGCTCATTTTGGATAAATTGGAAGAGAATTACGGCGAGGGACGCATTTTTATGCTTGTCTACAATGATACACCCCAGACTTCCGTAGCCCTGATAAAGACTGTCGACACGAAAAACATCCAGAAGATAAGTCTCCAGATCGACGGCGACATCATCCGCAACTTCCTGCAGGTCAGGATCGATTCCTCTGACACGGCCGAAGTGGGCCTGAAGATGATGGAAAAGATAAAGAACATCCTAGCGGAAGATATTTTTCCGGAACAGAAAAACTAAGCTGCGCTTTCTTCAAAAAAACAAGGTTCTGCAAGAACCTTGTTTTTTTGTGAAATGCCAATATCCACCGTTTCATTTTTATTTTTTTATTCCCTCTTTCTGTGATAAAATATAATTATAATTTCATCCTTTCCTATAAATTTTTAAAATAAAAATATGCTTAAAGTTATTCCGAATAAGAATCCGGACAGAGAACAGCTTAAGAAAGAAACTCGGACGAAAAAAGTTATCACTGCTTTCCGAGAAAGAGAAGAAGAAGAGATCGCCTCAGCCTACGCCTCCGGACTGGGCTTGCCTTATGCTGACACCAATCTCATTCCGATAAGCAAGGATGATGTCAGGCTCCTGAGCGAAGACGACTCTCGGAAATTGGGCATCGCGCTCATCCACTACAAGGGCAAAGTGGCGACCATCGCCGCCACCGATCCGACGCGCGCGGACATGGGTGAATTTTTGAAAAAATTGGAAAATGATCAAGGCTGGAAGATCAAGCTCTTTGTGATTTCAAAGACCAATATGAAACGTATCTGGGATAAATACAAACAGGTCGTTTTCGTGGATGCTTTGGATAAGATGAGCCTGAATATGAGCGATGAAGACCTGCGAGAATTCGAAAAGGAGATGAAGGACCTTTTGACCCTCAAGAACCGCATCACCGAACTGCCCGTTACAAAAATTCTCGATATTATGCTGGCCGGTGCCTACAAGCTCGGCGCTTCAGACGTCCACATCGAGCCGCAGGACAAAGAGATCCGCTTGCGTTATCGTATTGATGGCGTATTGCAAGATGTTGCTTTTCTGCCGCTCAAAGTTTTCACCGGCATCCTCTCTCGGATAAAAATTATGTCAGGAATGAAGATCAACCTACGGGCCATTGCCCAAGATGGCACGTTTGAAATCAATCTAGCGACAAAAAAGATCAATTTGCGGGTTTCTGTCATTCCTGGAAATTTCGGGGAATCGATCGTTATGAGACTATTGGATCCGGACTCCATTTGCGTAAACGTTGAGGATCTTGGCTTGCAAGGATTGGCTTACGAGACCGTTCAAAAACAGATAGATTCTCCTAATGGCATGATTTTAAACACCGGTCCGACAGGCAGCGGAAAAACCACCACGCTCTATGCCATCATAAACAAATTGAACACGCCCAATAAAAAGATCATCACCATCGAAGATCCGATCGAATATGAACTTATAGGAATTTCCCAGACACAGATAGAAAAATCCAAAGGTTACACTTTCGCCAATGGACTCAGAGCCATTGTGCGTCAAGATCCGGACATCATTTTGGTGGGAGAGATCCGTGATGATGAAACGGCCGATATCGCCGTAAATTCAGCTCTTACAGGACATCTGGTGCTTTCTTCTCTTCACACTAATAACGCAATGGGAGCCGTTCCGCGACTGATCGAGCTCGGCATAAAGCCAACTTTGATCTCCCCCTCCGTCAATGCCATTATCGGACAGCGCTTAGTGCGCAAACTTTGCGAGTGCAAAGAGGCCTACGTTCCCGCAGAAGAATCGATCGAATCGATCAAAAAAGTCTTGTCCATAATTTCTCCCAAAGCCAAAGTGGATATTCCGAAAAAAATAGACGTTCTCTATCGACCGAAAGGCTGTGCTAAATGCAACGGCATCGGCTATAAGGGGCGCATCGGTATTTTTGAAGTCCTCACCATCCACGACGAGATTGAAAAATTGATATTGGATATGGCCGGCGAAACAGAATTGGCAGTGGCCTCCCTTGAGTCAGGGATGATTACGATGCTGCAAGACGGCATTTTGAAAGCCGTAGCGGGCATAACTTCCATTGATGAAGTGAAGCATGTTACGGGACAAGGAGAATTTTTGGAAAATATTTATGAAAAATTGATGGCGCAAACTCTGGGCCGGATGATCATCATCAGGAAAAATTCCTTCCAAAAGATAAAAGATGACATCAGGGACTTCAAGAAATTGGAAGAGATCTTAAGGTCGGCCAAGACGACCGAATTGAACGGTCTCATTGTCTCAGCCGCCGCAATGCTGGGCGTCGGAGATATCCATATCGAACCGGAAGCGGATAGCGTCAAGATCAGGTTCCGCATCGACGGCATATTGCAAAATGTCGTTTCATTGCCTCTTAATGAATACCCGGCGCTCCTCGGAATGATCAAAGATCTTTCCGGCGTCAAGACCGAAGTCCGCCAAGGCGTGATCGACAGCCGCTTCACCATAAAATTCGACGATGCTATTTCTGAAATTGCGGAAAAGTCGATCGATGTGCGTGTTTCCATCATCCTCGGAGGCTATGGAGAAACTGTCGTGATGCGACTCCTTTTCAAATCTTCTTTGGAGTATGATCTGGAAAAACTCGGCATCCGCCGCCAGAATCTGGAAAAGATCCTGCGCGAAATTGAAAAGCCCAATGGTGTCATTTTGAACACCGGCCCGACCGGCAGCGGCAAAACCACCACGCTCTACAGCATCTTGGAAAGATTGAACAAGCCGGAGATCAAGATTATCACCGTGGAAGATCCGATCGAATATCAGATCCCCGGCATCCTGCAAACTCCCGTCAATGACACGGGCGGCTACACTTTCGCCACAGCCCTTCGCCAACTGCTGCGTCAAAATCCGGACATTATGATGATCGGGGAAATCCGCGATGATGAAACGGCCAAAGTGGCGGTGCAAGCCGCACTGACGGGACATTTGGTCTTGTCCACCATCCACACTAATAATGCCGCGGGAGCCGTGGCCAGAATGGAAAATATGGGTGTTGCCTCTTCAGACATCGCCACTTCCGTCAACGCTTTCATCGCGCAACGACTAGTGCGACGCCTGTGCGATTGCAAAGAAAAAGTGACACCGACTGCAGAAGAAAAAATTAAACTGGAGCAAGCATTGAAAAGCATATCCCCGAAAGCCGGAGTTGACTTGCCGGAAAAAATTGAATTCATCTACAAGCCCAAGGGTTGTGAAATTTGCAATCATATCGGCTACAAAGGCCGGATGACGGTCAGCGAAGTCTTCTGTCTGCCTCGCGAAATCCAAGATCTCATCACTCGCGGCGCTATCACGAGCGAACTGGAAGAAAAAGCCATCTCCCTCGGCATGCTCACCATGGCCCAAGACGGTGTATTGCGCGTCTTGGAAGGCGAGACGAGCTTGGAAGAAGTGGAACGAGTGACGGATATCTAGTCAGAACCACTGATTCTCACTGATTTACACATGATTACACATGAAATCTAAAAGACTCGGCTTAAGCCGAGTCTTTTAAGGTGTTTTTTTTGTATTTTGTATTCCAATTCAGCCCTTGCGTAGTGCGCCACTATAAATTCAAGTGAGGCGGCGTTAAGAATTTATTCATAGTCGGTCTTTTCAGAGAGAGTTAATAAATTTAGCCGCCGAGCGTAGAATTTATTGGCGCACGGAGCCAAGCTGAGAGTTTTCTTTTGTTATTTTTTCTTTTGCGGAAAAAGAAAAGTAAAAGCCGTCATTATAAAAAGGCAGCCTATATTTAATAGAACTGCCTTTTTTGCGCAAGACGGAAGTTGAATTTCATTTGGAGTTTTCACTCAACTCCATATTCAATTCCGCATCAAGTCTCTGGAAAAAATCCCCCCTGATTTTACCCGCTGTTTTGGGATAGTCTTGGTTCGTGCGATAAGCCGAACCGACTATCTTGCAAAAAGACACATCACAAGACACAACCACCAACTTTCCGGCCTGAACAAATTGGATATGCTCCGCGGCCAATACTTTCAAAACATCCTCTGAGATATCGGCCGGATTCGGATTTTCGACCTTCAGCTTCTCCGTGATTATCTCGTCTTGCAGGATACCCTTTCTGAAATCAGAAAAGCCTTGCTTCCGAAGAACATCCGTAACAGCCTGGCGCACTTCTTTGGATGATTTGTTATAGACCTTTGATTTTGGCGATCCTTCCATCGCTTTTTCCAGCACGACAAGGCATTTTTCACCGATTACAGTTTTGTTGTTTGCAGCTTCCTGAGTCGCACATCCGGAAAAAAACATTGCAAATAATAAAAACAAAAAAAATAAGCCTCTCAAGCTCTTCATACACACCTCCTTTGTTAAATAACTTTTCCCCTTTGCTAACATGCTAAAATGTTATCATGTTAACATGCTTTCTAGACACTAATTTGCAGGCAAGAATTCGAACTAGGAGCCCGAAAAAAGGAACACTATCGAGGTACGACCGAGCCGAAACCCAATCGCCCATGTCTTGAAAAAAGTTCCCATATTGATGACAAAAGATAGAAGTCACCAATTGCCTGCAATTTACTGCTAGCCATCTATCCAGCCAAAAATCGGCTAAATCGGATGACTCTGGAGCATAGCATAGCTTGGTTTTTTTGTCAAGAGGGGGTATAATTAGTTGAAAGTTCAAAGTGCAAAATGTAAAGTTGCAATTAAAAATTAAAAGCTTTATTTTTCAATAAACTTTGAACTGATAATTGCAGTTTTTAGCTTTTAATTTTGCATTTTTAACTTATTATGATCACCACTTCCATCGAACAACCCGAAGACGCTTCTTTTGACATCACCCTTCGTCCGCAAACTTTCGGCGAATATGTCGGCCAAGAAAAAGTCAAAAAAAACCTGGATATTCTGATCCAAGCGGCCAAATTCAGGAAAGAAGCGATTGAGCACGTGCTTTTGTATGGCCCGGCGGGTCTCGGCAAAACCACCTTGGCCAACATCATCGCCAAAGAACTCAACGTTAATATCAAAACCACTTCCGGCCCGGCCATTGAGCGCGTGGGTGATTTCGGTTCCATCCTCACCAACCTGCAGGACGGAGATATTTTGTTTATCGACGAAATCCATCGCCTGAATAAATCTATTGAGGAAATTTTGTACCCGGCTATGGAAGACTATAAACTGGATATCATCATTGGCAAAGGCCCTTCGGCGCGCACCATCCAATTGGATCTGCCACATTTCACCCTGATCGGTGCGACCACCAAGCTTGGCTCTCTTTCCAATCCTCTCCGAAACCGCTTCGGCGCCATCCATCGCTTGGAATTTTACACCAATGACGAAATCAAAAAAATTCTGGAACGCTCGGGACGTATCTTGGATGTGAACATCGATGACTCGGGCCTCCAAAAAATTTCCACTTGCGCGCGCGCCACGCCACGCGTCGCCAATCGACTGCTGAAACGTGTCCGAGATTTTTCGCAGATAAAAAATCATGATATAATTAATGAAGCAGTCGCCCTTGAAGCGTTGGAAATGATCGACGTCGACCCGCTGGGCCTCGAACCGGCCGACAAGCATATTCTCACCACTATCATTGAGAAATTCGGCGGCGGACCAGTCGGTCTCGGCACGATTGCCGCGGCCACTTCCGAAGAGATCAAAACTATTGAGGATGTCTACGAACCTTACCTCATCCAGATCGGTTTCCTCACTCGCACCCCGCGCGGACGCATGGCCACAGAAGCCGCCTACAACCATTTGGGTATAGCATACGACAAAAAAGAAGGAAGTTTGTTTTAAAAATTTGACATTTTTTATTTTAAAATTTATTTGAAATTTGTAATTTAGAATTTGAAATTTACTCGTTATGTTCTACCTCATCCTCACTCTTTATGCCATCATCGTCCTTACCTTTGTTTTTCTGTACGCCTTTATCGTCTACCACTTGGCCAAATATTCCATCAATGCCAGCTTGAACAAGATTTTGTTACCACTCTTCATCATAATCTCCGCTCTTCTCCTTTTTTCCAATATGCTGCTATTTTTCTCCGTCAAATGGACTGCTATATTTTCACAATTTTTCATCGGCTAAACATTATGGAAAATTCTTTCAACAAATATCATTTTGATGGGCAACGCTCGGACGAACAGATCCTGCTCGTCTTGCACCGTCATTGGTTCGACATCCTGAGCCAATTTTTCATCATCCTCATCATGCTCGTCTTGCTTTTCGGCTCCTATGGATTGACTGCTGTTTTTTACAATAATTTTGGCGACCCATCTTTCCAGATGCTTTTTGCCTTTTTACGCAATTTATTTTTCATCTTCATCTGGATCACCTTTTTCATCATCTGGATCGATTATTATTTCGACGTCTGGATCATTACCAGCCAACGCATCGTCAATATCGAACAAAAGGGGCTCTTCGCCAGACAGACCAGTGAGCTTCGTCTGGAAAAGATCCAGGACGTCGCTACCGACGTCAAAGGTGTCATTCCGACCTTTCTCAATTATGGCAACATCGAGGTGCAGACGGCCGCTGAAACGGAAAAATTTCTCTTCAGAAACATCCCCGACCCCTATGCCGTCAAGGACCTGATCATGAAGCTGCAGAAGAAATTTGAACACACCGAGGATGTGGAGTTTACAGATATGCTCAGCAAAAAAATCCACCATGATGGTGACGCGGCATAGAAAAAATTTTGAAACGGATCTTGTCCGCTTCTTTTTTATAAAATAAAATCGGGTGAGAACTTTATCCGCCGTAGAGGCGGACAAAAATAAAGGTTTGTTTTTTGTTTTTAGGCTCCTTGTTTTACTGCCGATTTTTCTGTTGGCAGTTTTTTATTGGGAAAAAGAATGTCGAGCGGATGATGTCCAGAATAACTTATTACTTTCTGAAGTTTTACCCAGAGGAAACTCCGCCGCGGAAGAGTTCCTGGAAATTTACAATCCAACCGATGCCGATATCAATCTAAAATCCTTGCCTTTGAAATTGCATCTCGTAAATTCTGCCAACTCCGACAGTTCCAAAACCCTGACCTTTATCCATGAAACCGTTCCTGCCAAAGGCTATTTCCTCATATCTTCCAAGGATTATGCCGATAACACCACCGATACCGCTGTTGACGCAACTTATTCAACCGTTGGAAATTCTCTCGTGGCCGATGGCGCGGTCTATATCAGCACATCAGGAAACAAAAAAGAAAACGTTCTAGATTTTTTAGGTTTTGGAGCCAATGCATATTTTGACAAAAACGCAATCAAAAATCCCGCCGATAAGAAAAGCATCGAACGGAATGATTTCGAAAAAAATGGTTGGCATGAAAGCTGCGTCTTGGGCGGCACTCCCGGCCAAAAAAATTCCGATGAAAAAGATTGCGCCAGCGGAGATGGCGACACAGACCCTGACAATGACCCCGACAGCGACACTTCTAAAAAATCTTACTATGTTGATCAGGTAAAAATCAACGAGATTTATCCCGCGCCCCTGACTGCGGCGGGCGAAAAAGAATTTGTGGAAATTGAAAATTCCAGCGGACAAGAGATTGATTTTTCGAAGTGGTGTTTGAAGGATAAGACAGAAAATGACAAGGGCGAAAAAGGCAGCTGCAAAAAAATCTCCAGTCTGGACAAAAATGACAATCTTGATGTTTTCTATGGCACATTTTCTCTCAACAACGATTCCAAAGGCGATACGGTTTTCTTGTATGACGCGAGTAAAGCCCTAGTAGACAGCCGCGCCTATGCCTCACCCAAATCTGGTCATGCCTACGCTTTCGACGGCACCGCTTGGCGCTGGACTTCACTCACTACACCCGGAAAGGAAAACCTATTCGACAAGATCCTCCATGGAAAAATTTCAAAAGATGATGAGATGTACAAAAATATTTATGCCCATTTCGAAGTCAAAGCCGGCCGCGATGCCCAAAAATTCACTTGGGATTTCGGCGACGGGCATAAAAGTTACCTGCAAAAAACCAAGCATAAGTATGAAAAAACTGGCCACTATGCCGCCAGTCTCAAAATCACCGGCAACGGTGAAGACGCGCTTTATGCTTTCACGGTCGAGGTGAAAAAATATGTGGCACCAAAAATCTGGATCATGAAAATCTCCCCCAACCCGAAAGGCAGTGACACTGAAAATGAATGGATTGAAATCCAAAACAATTCCAAAAAGAAAATGAATTTGAAAGGCTGGTCTGTTGCCACCGGCTGGGACAATCTCGTGAACCATCCGATCCGCGAAGATTTCTTCATCAAGGCCGACAAAACTAAAAAATTAAGCCATGACATTTGCGCTTTCACCCTGACCAATGCCAAGGACAAGCTTGAGCTGCGCGATCCATCTGGCAAGGCCGTGCAAAAAATTCAATATGACCACGGGAAGAAGTCAATCCAAGAAGAAACACTTTACCAGAAAAAAGAAGGCAGCAATTGGGAATGGTCCGAACCGGCCACTGCCGAAGGAGCGAGCCTTGCGTCCGCCGAAAATAAGCAAGACGCACCACCAGCCATATTCACACCAGCACCTACAATTTCCGCGGCTGATTTGGGAAAATATTCCCTTGATCCGGCCTGGCAGAAAAAACAAAACTATCAGATCGAACTGGCCACTTTCAGTTCCGCCCTTGAAATTCCCGCGGCTATAAACAATGCCACTCCCCACGTCCTCGGTGCCAGAATAGTTATTTATGATGGAAATTATTACACTTTCACTTCTGCTATTCCCCAAAAACATTGGGTCATAACTTTCGCCGAAACTTTTTGGTTGAAAATAAATTCCGGGATCAATCGGGTTTTGAATGTGATATGAAAAATAACCTTCTTTCCGCCTGATCATATCCGCCTTGAACTTCTCTTTTTTAACTGTTAGACTGAATAGGCCGTTAGTAGTATGTCTATTTAACCATTTAGCAATATCTTTTATGTCAGGACACTCACATTGGGCTGGAATCAAGCAAAGAAAGGGCGTGAATGACGCCAAGCGCGCCAAGATTTTCACTGTTCTCGCCAAACCGATCGTCATTGCGGCGCAAGCTGGCGGCGGCAATCCGGACACCAATTTTCAGTTGCGCGCGGCCATCGACAAAGCACTTTCCTATAACATGCCCAAGGCCAACATTGATCGCGCGGTGAAACGCGGAAGCGGAGAACTGAAAGGCGACAAGATGGAAGAAGTTATCTATGAAGCCAAAGGCCCAGGCAATGTCATGATGCTAGTGAAAGCCACCACCGACAAGAAAAACCGCACGCTCGGCGAAGTGAAAACCGTTCTCACCAAAAACGGCGGCAAATTCGGCGAGGCCGGCTCATCCATGTGGAACTTTGACCCAGTCGGCGCCATCATCATCGAAACTGACGAAAACAGCAATCTTGAAGAACTAGAAATGGTCGCCATCGACGCTGGTGCGAAAGATATGAAAACCGAAGAAGGCGCATTCATTATCTTCACCGAGCCGACCGAGCTGCAAAAGGTGCAAGACAAGTTGAAAGCCTCCGGCCAAAAAATCGCCGAGGCTAATCTGTCCTATCTGCCCAAAACCATCGCCGAAATCGATCCTGCCACCAAAGAAGCTTACGAAAAACTCTTAGAAGTTTTGGACGAACTGGATGATGTGGATGAGATTTTCGATAATTTATAATCTTCCTAAAGCTAATCTTCCTAAAGCTCGGCTTTAGGAAAGAATATCAGCTAAACAAAAACAGCATAGCGCCTAGGCTACGCTGTTTTTAAGGTCTGCTATATCTTCAAATCAGAATATTCCCGCAGAGTTTTCAGCGTAGCTTGCACCGAGGAATTTTCCGTATTGAGCAATTTCACACTTTTGAATTTTTGCGCGAGTGGCGTTATCACTTCATCCGCCCAGGCAGGAGTTAACACTTTGACTCCGGAAAAATCTATTTCAATAACCTCATCTTCGTTAAATTCTTTGATAATATAAGCAGACATTGCTAAGTATGCCTCCCTACCAGCCGGGCGAGAGATTAAAATTTCACCAAATTTTTTAATTTCAATACGCATATTTTATAGTCTTTATACTATCTAAAAAAGAAGCACTAGTCAACGCAAAAGTTTTATTCGCGCATCCACTTAACCCTGAGGTCACTATCAGGGGGTGAATATTCACCGGTCAATATTAATCCCACATTGTATTTATATATTACACAAATAATGACGCGTACTTTTTTATTCGTACATTCGTACTAATCCGCCCGCCTCGCGTCGACGAGCGGATCGTCTCCGCGAGTCGAGGCGGGTAGTTCGTAAAGATAACAAAAACCGGCCGAGGAAAAATATTCCACGGCCGGGGTTGAACAAGAAAAGTTTTTAAGCTTTTCCGCACTCTTTTCCTTTCCTGAAAGAAAGGACGCTGGCTGTCAGCATGGCGAGCAAACCTACGCCCGCTATTCTTCCAGCAATATACAAATATATTACTGGAATGCCCTTACTGACTAGGAGCGTTTGTACATACTCGCCCAACTCCTTGTTTTGAAATGGCCAGACAGCTTCCAGCGCCATATCATACACAAAAATTTGGCATAAAAAAACAAGGAACATAGGCACAATAATAACAGACACGAATCCACCGATTATCTTTTTCATATCCATCTCTCCTTTTGGATTTAAAGAACAATTTTTCTTCTACAAAATCACAAAACATTTTTGCAATCTTGATTGAAGGGGCAAGAAGATTGAATCATCTCCTTGCCCATACACTTACAAATACCACTGAAATGCAGGATTTCCATTCTGCATTTCTTTATCAATTTTAATCTTTATCCAACGATGACACCTAACCATATTCAATTCTTGAATATTCATCTCGCAAGAGAGCTTATAAACATTCTCCCAGAAAACTTTTTCAACCTGCTGGCAGAATCCATTTAGAGCATCGTGGATCATTTCCATATATTCATCATGATCCTGCTTATCTCTCCCAGCAGCAGATCCAAAAGGAATTTCCTGAAGAAGCCTCGCCTCTAACTTCTCTGTTTCAATCAAAGAAGTACCAATACATTTTAATGCTTCTCCACATACTTTTACAAAAGAAAGACTCTCGATATTGAGCACATTATCTTTGCAACAAGTATTTTCTGGTGTAGCAACCCAGCATAGCACACCTTCTCTGCCATAGGATGTTTCTCGATAGAGAAACATCTTCGGAAAAGATGGGTCAACTTCTTTGGGGTATTCAACCATTCCGATTTTGAAATTCAAGCCGCCATTAGACAACGCAATAAGAGTTTCCATGTCACGCATAGCCATTCTCCTTTCCAAATTTTGAGCCATTGATCGGGCGATATTTTATAAAGAACACTTCCCTATAAGATTTCAGAATAATTTTAAAACCTTAATTGAGAGGGCAAGAAGATTTGTTGATCTTCTTGCCCGCAGACTTATTTATCACCTCCTTTGTCATCATAGACAGGGGACCAAGAATAGGTATTTCTGTTCCACAAAACAGAAATTGTCATTGGATTATAGCCAAAGCCCTATCTATCCCCCCTGGTGGAACAAAAATACCCGCTAATAAAATCTATCTTAAAGAATTTCGTCTCTATGAAACTTCAAAAAATTAATTTTAAAATTCCAATTGAGAGGAGAAAGATTAGTTTTCTAGTCTTTCTCCCAATTTCTTGATCCGTGTCGTGAATCAGTCGGATGATAGTCATTATCGGCGTTGACCTTACCGTCGTGAAATGTTTCCACAAAGTCACAGGTTATTTTCATCAACTTACCCTGTAACCCTTGGGACTGTTTTATTTGAGATATTTTTTCAAATATTCAGCCAGAGGGAAAATGCTTGTTCCCCCATAATACGTATCCCCACCCAGATAACAGAATGAAAAGGAATTTTTCTCCAGTCTATATTCCACTTCATTCATAACAATCTTCACTGAGGGGCCGGTGTACAGTTTTGTCATACTGTATCCACCATTATGGGGAATTTCGCTATTCATGCTTCGCAAAAGAAATAATTTTGCCCTTAGCTCAGATCCAGTACCAAAATTATATCCAGGCTCACGACTTTTATACTGCTCGTGCCATTCTATTGCCCAATCGCTTTCTAAACATTCCATTTCTATCAACGAACCATTGTTCTGCTTGATGTTGAATGATTTATAAGATGCGTTGACAACTCTAAGCATTCCACCGAAATCTTTGAGTAATATAAAAATATTTCTCATGGCCTTTCTCCTTTCCAAATTTTGAGCCCTTGCTTGGGCAATATTTTACAAAGAACTTTTCCCTATAAGACTTCGAATTTATTTCAAAATCTTAATTGAGAGGGCAAGAAAGATTTTTTAAATCTCCTTGCCCGATTGTCATTTGTGATGCGATGAGCATACCCTCATTGGCCTCACTTCTGTTGCTACGCTGATGACTCAGCGCCGTCGCTTTTTCAGCGTCCTTTGACAGATAGTAGTGCACGACGCAGGGGGTAGCGATCAAGATTCTCATCATCAATCGTCAATTTCCCCATTTTTATACAATACGCATACCACTCCGCCTCACTTCTCCATCCTATGTGGAATCTTTTATCTTTCCAATCTACTTTTGTTACGCTTTTCATAACACTTATCCTTTCCAAATTTTGAACCCTTGATTGTGCGGGGTGATAAATTGTAATGAACTGTTGTCAGGATGACTGTCTTTTTTTCGTAACTCATCTTGACTACACAGTATAGCGCGTTTTGGGAAATTAGTCAATATCTATGTCTACTTTATTATCTAAACATACCCTGATTTTATCCATTTATTGCTTTTTATTAGCCACAATCTACTAATATACATATTTATTCGTCAACTTTATTGACTATTCAATCTATTCTTGCTATAATCCATGTATAACCACTTTCCTCTTCCTATGAACCATCTCATTGAACCGCTAAAAAATTTAGGCTTGTCCGAAAAAGAAGTTCTGGTCTATTTGGCCCTGCTTCAGCTTGGATCTGCCACTCCCTATCAAATTGCCATCAAATCCGGCATCAAGCGCCCTACTGCCTATATTATCGCCGAGGAACTGGTCAAAAAAGGTCTTATCGTGCATATCCCAGGAGAAGAAAAGAAGCTATACATCGCCAAAACTCCAGATACGTTCATTGAGGAGCAAGAAGATCGCCTTTCGGCCGCTAAAAAAATCTTGCCCGAGTTACGCTCCTATCAAAAGAACACTACTAACAAACCCAGTATCCTGTATTTCGAAGGCGTTGAAGGCTTGCGCCAAGCCTACAAATATAGACAGAAAGATTTATATGGAAAAGAAATTGTTGGATTTTTCACCTCCAACGAAGATGCTTCTCCGGCTGTCACGCAAGTATTCCTGGAATGGAATGAATACAAAGAAGCTCACAACACGCGTGTTCGCGGCATAACTGTCGACACACCTCAATTGAAACCCTTTGAAAAATTCTTTGGTGATGGACTGAAATCCATCCAAGCCAAATTTTTGCCGCCGGAAATCTATAGCGCCAAAGTTTCCATCGAATCTTGCGACAATCAATTTGTGCGCATTTGCCTCATTGAAAGCGTCGAAACGCTTATCATCGAATCTCCCAAGTTTGCCCTAGCTATAAAAGAAATAGTGGAGCTGACTTGGAAAAACCTGGAAGGCAAATATGATCTGCCCACCACTTGGGAAAAATGATTTCTTATTTGAAAAAAATTATCTAAACTCATCCTTTCGGAGTATAATGTATATAGAACCGCATGAAAAAAAATATTACCCAACCAAATAATGACAGCATGAAAGTGCTCGGCATCGATCCCGGGACGGCCACGACGGGTTGGGCGATTGTGACGGAGAAGAATTGTGAATTTGTCCCGCTGGCCTATGGCCACATCAGCACGGAGAAAGAGAAATCGGATGATGAGCGGATTTTGGAAATTTCGCAAGACCTGAAAAAAATCATTGATAAATATGCCCCGCAGGAAGCGGCCATTGAAGAACTTTTTTTCTTCAAGAACAAAAAAACCGTCATCCAAGTGGCTCAAGCGCGAGGCGCGATTCTCTTGACATTGCGTGAAAAAGGTGTTAAGGTGTGTGGTTACACGCCGCTCCAAGTCAAGCAGGCACTGACGGGTTACGGGCGGGCGGACAAAAATCAAATCCAAGAAATGACCAAAAATATTATGAAGCTTGCCACCCTGCCCAAGCCGGATGACACGGCGGATGCCTTGGCCATTGCCCTCTGTCACCTCAATAGTCGCAAAATGAATATTTTCCATTACTAATAAACTTTACAAACTTTCTAACTTTATTAACTTTTAACTTAACTTTATGCACATCAGCCCGATCATTCTTTTCTTCATCCAAAAAGGTTTGCCTTTTGAAACAGTTATTCTACTTTTAATGCTTCCAATCATCGCCACTTTCATCGCGCTCCTCCGCCAAGTGGTGGGCGTGAAGGCCTTTGGCATCTACACCCCACTCATCGTGACCTTCGCATTTCTCGCCACCAATGGCTTGAAATATGGCATCACCATTTTCATTTCAGTCATTGTGACTGGGATGCTGATGCGTTTCATTTTGAAACCTTTTCGCCTGCTCTATCTGCCACGCGTGGCTATTATGCTCACGGCCGTAGCCATTTTAACTTTGGGCGTTTTGACCTTAGGCGGCGATCTACACCGCACGGGTCTGGCCGCGGTGTCCATTTTCCCTATTCTCATTATGATCACTATCGTCGAAAAATTTGTGGCCGTGCAAATAGAAAAAGGCACGCGCGTGGCCATCTTGCTGGCCACTGAAACGCTGTTCATTTCCATCATCGGTTTTTTCATCGCCAGTTCCGAAACATTAATCCGTCTCATTGCCAGCGCGCCCTGGCTCATCCTTATTACCGTGCCCATCAACGTAGCTATCGGCAAATGGACGGGGCTGCGCCTGAGTGAATATCTGCGCTTCAAAGAAATTATAAAACACCTCTAATTCGCGTATTTGCATAAGATTCGCATCATTTGCATTATGATTTAATTATGTTTGATTTTTTCCGAAAAATTAATGCTTATCGCAAGATCAGCCGTCAGATCTTGGGGATGAATTCGCGGAATCTGGAATATATCCGGCCTTTCAATTTGTCGCGCGCCAAAAAATTAGCCGACAACAAGTTACTCAGCAAAAAAGTGCTAGCTAAAAATGATCTGCCCGTGCCGCATCTCATCACTAAGATAAAAACGATCGATGAGTTGGAAAATTTTGACTGGCAGACATTGCCCGGCAGTTTTGCCCTGAAACCCAATCGCGGGTTTGGCGGTGAAGGTATCGTCGTGGTCTATGGCAAGAAAAAAAATCGTGAAGACGCCTGGATCAAAGCGGACCGCTCCCTCATCACTGTTGACGATCTGAAAAATCACATCCGAAATATTTTAGACGGATCATACTCTTTGTCCGGCACGCCTGACATCGCTTTTTTTGAAGAACGTTTGCAACTTTTGAAACTTTTCAAACCCTATTCTTTCAAAGGCATCCCCGACATCCGCATCATCATTTTCAATAAAGTACCCGTAATGGCCATGCTCCGCCTGCCGACCAAGTTGTCCGGCGGCAAAGCCAATTTGCAACAAGGCGCTATCGGCGTCGGCATCGATATGGCCACCGGCACCACCACCAGTGCCGTCCAAGGCAAAAGCACTATGGTGGAATATGCTCCAGACACCAGGCTTTTGCTCTCCGGAATAAAAATTCCTTATTGGAATGATATTTTGAAAATGGCCGTACGCGCCCAAGAGATTTCCGGCCTAGGCTTTTTAGGGGCGGACATTGCTATTGATAAAGAACGTGGCCCGGTGATTGTGGAGCTCAACGCCCGCCCAGGACTCTCCATCCAGATCGCCAATTTGGCGGGCCTCAAAAAACGGCTGCAAAAAATTTCCGATCTGAAGATCAAAACATTGGAACGCGGCATCCGCCTCGGCAAAGACTTATTCGGCGGAGAAATCGAAGAGGAACTGGAAGAAATTTCCGGCAAGAAAGTTATAGGCACCGTGGAAAAAGTGAAGCTGATCGGCAAAGATGAAAAATTTGTCGAGGTGGAAGCCAAAATCGACACAGGAGCCGACTGGTCATCCATTGATGATGAGTTAGCCAAACAATTAGGCTTTGAAGCAACCGTGGAAGAATTCGAGAAACTGAAACGTCCTTATGATGAACTCAAAAATCTGACCAAGGAACAACGTTGGGACATCTTCAAAAACGTACCCGACATCGCCTCCACTATTCCCGTCCGCTCTTCCCATGGCTTCACCTATCGGCCAATGATCAACATTTCTATTCAACTCAATAACACGCTGTTCACCACTAGAGTCACCTTGGTCGACCGCTCGCATCTGACCTACCCCACCATCATCGGCCGTTACAATTTGAAGAAATTCTTAATTGATGTGAACAAATAAACCTATGATTAAAAATCCACCGATCATTAAAAAGGTAGTCGAGGAGATGGGTGGCACCATCGAAAAAATCGTGCCGGAAAGAGGCTATTTCTGCATAAACATAAACGGAGAAAAGATCTTCGTGACCAGAAAATTCCAGATTGCCAGTGATTTTTTCTCAGGCAGCGCGCTCACGGCCTATAAGGATCTGACCTATGCAGCACTGAAAGAAAATGACATCCCTACACCAAAATCAGTCTGTCTCTATAGGAAGACCCTCAATGAAAAAGAATTGGACAAAAAGCTTTCCTCCCTGAAATATCCTTTGGTCATCAAGGATGCCAAGGGGTCGAATAGCCGCGGCGTCTTTACTAATATTAAAGACTTGGCAGCAGCCAAAAAAACCATCTTGCAAGAAATGAAAAAATTCTCATCACTAATCGTCCAAGAAATGGTTTTTGGCAAAGAATATCGTGTTCTAATCCTAAAAAACAAAGCCATTGGCGTCTTAGAAATGATCCCGCCCAGAATTTTTGGCGATGGCAAAAGCACTGTGCGCGAACTTATCAAGAAAAAACAAGCCAAGAAATTCGATGAAACTAAGATTAATCAAGCCTTGCTAGAAATCCTAACAGAGCAGAGCACCACCATTGACAGCATCCTCGAAAAAGATCGAGAAATTTTCATCAAAAAAAATTCTTGCTTGGCCGAAGGAGGTGAGACGAATAATGTGACCAGCCTCATCCACCCGGGCATTGAACGGCTTTGCACCACCGCAGCCAAGGCCATGGGAAAATATCTGGTCGGCATCGACATCATCTGCGAAGATATCAGCCGGGATCCTGCCGAGCAACCCTTCAGCGTATTAGAAATCAACGGCAAACCAGACCTGTACATCCACTATAAACCGACTCATGGAGAAACCCGCAATGTGATTCGGGATATCATTGAATTTATCCTGCAGCTGAAAAGAGAGCAATAGAATTACGCTTAAAATTTATTTTATCTTCTACGCGACTATGAAAAAGTTTTTAATTTTCGGCATCAATAAAAAAATTCATTCCACGTCAAGAGTAACTTCCGAATTGGAAAAAATAAATGCCTCCTATGATTTCATCAAATGGAGTTCTTTGATCTTCATAGATGGCACTCCGATGGCAGATGGAAAAATTATCCATTTAAAAACTTATTCGGCGGCCTTTTATGATATCCCCAGTTATTATTTACTGCTTGATAAAAAAACCGGAGCAAGAACCGCCTTCGATCTGGATAACGAGCTTGACGTCGTCTTGAAAAAAATCAAGACAGCCAATCTGCCGGCGATGAATAGGGATTTTTTGATCAAGCATCCGTTCTATAATAAATTTACCCAATCTGACATTTTTAACCGCAAAAAAATTACTTCCATTCCCACGCTCCATCTGAATGATAATAAATATGAAAAAGCTCTTGCTGCCTTGCGGCTGGCTGGGTTCAAGTTTCCATTGGTAATAAAAGAGAGTGGTGGAGGACTCGGGGAACAGGTCTGGAAAATCGAGAATGACAACGCTCTGAAAAATTTTCTCAAAACCAGAAGAAACACAAGCCTCATTTATCAGCCTTTCATAAAGAATTCGGGCGACTTCCGCGTCCTCGTTATCGGCAAAAAATCCGTCGGGATCATGAAGCGGTCAGCCCAAAAGAACGAGTGGAGGAATAATTTCGCGCTGGGCGGAAAAGTAAGCGCCTACAAAGACCCGAAAATGGAACGCTTCGCTGAAAATGTGTGCGCCAAGATGGAGATGGACTATGCCGGTGTGGATATCCTTAAAACGAGAACGGGCTATGTGGTGATCGAAGTCAATTCTTTCGCGCGATTTGAAGGATTTGAAAAGACCCATCCTGACAAAAACATAGGCGCGCTTATAGTTAAATATTTATCCTCAAAAAAATGAAGCAGGTGATGATTCTTTTCGGCAAAAGCAATTGGGAAAAAGCCAAGCCGTTTTCCAATAAGGATTATATGTATTCGTATGAATACTTTTATGACATTTGCAAAAAAGGCGGCATCCAGATGTATCGCGCTTCTTATGAATGGTATGACTACGAAAAAAATCTTTTTAAACACGCTTGGGTTTTCGAAGGCAAGGGCGGAAAATGGAAAAGAGTTTCCAACATCAAACCGGACTTGATCTATGATAAAACCAAGGCTCGGATGGAGGTATATCACAAAAAAGAACTTATCGGCGCAACTTATCCATTTATAAATGACTTAACTTTTACCCAACTCATCGATGACAAATTCACAATAAGCTTGCTCTTTGAAAAATGGTGCAAGAAGAACTGGCTCATAAAGAACAGAGCGGACCTGGAAAAGTTTCTGCCCAAAATTAAAACTCACCTAGCAGTCTTGAAGCCATTGATAGAAAGCGGCGGCAAAGGGATCCAGATTTTGGACAAAAAAGATATTTTAGAAAAAGCCTTTTTGGATCGCCCCTATCTCCTCCAAGAATTTATCGACTCCTCCTGGGGAGTTCCGGGCGCAAGCACTGGCATGCATGACTTGCGGCTGGTTTTCGTGAATGATAAGATGGTTTATGCCTATATCCGCGAGCCGCAAAAGGACAGCTATTTAGCCAATCTGGCCCAAGGCGGGCACCTTTTCATAGTGCCACAAAATAAATTGCCCGAATCTTTGTCGCCCATCATCGCCTATGCAAATGAGCTTTTTGCCACTTTTACCAATCGTGTTTATTCCATCGATTTTATGTTTGACGAAAAAAAGCGACCTTGGATCGTAGAGCTTAATTCTATGCCAGGACTTTTTTTCACTCCGGAAGAAAAACCCTCGATGCTTAAGATGTATGAAGAATTATTAAAAATATTCTTAGCCGCTCTTGATCTAAAATAACTCCCTATGCGCATCTGCATAATTACCGACAATAAAAATTCTCATGCTTCCTGCCAGTTCGAAAAGGAACTCTCCTTGGCCGGCCATAAGCCATTTTTCGCTTCTTGGAAAAATATTTATTTCGAAGGAAACACCCTACTATTGGACAAAAAAGTTTCCCTGAAAAAATTTGATGCGGTCATTGTGCGCGCGTCCAGCACCTCTGCCACACCCCTCAGTCTTGTTTTGGATTATTGCATCCAGAATAATATCCGTCTTTTGAATAAGACTTTTTATTTGCGCTACCAAACCATTCATAAGCTTCGCCAACAGTCCCTCTTTGAAGCCAGCAAGATCCCCTGCCTCAAAACTATTTACGGAGAAAATGAATCTTATTCTTCCTTGAAAAAAACCTTGGGCGCTTCCTTCGTTGCCAAGCTGGCCAATGGCAGCTTGGGAAAACAAGTTTTCAAAATAACTTCCAAAAAAGAATTCGACAAGTTTATCGGTGAAAGAAAAAGGGACAAAAAGATTTATCTCTTCCAAAAATTTTATTCCACCACCGGCGATTTCCGCGTTTTTGTGATAGGTAAAAAAGTTTTCGGGCCGGTCAAAAGAATCGCCCCCAAGGGCGAGTGGCGCACTAATGTACGAGGTGCCAGCCATATGCGGGCTGATAAAAAAGAGGTGGTGTTGAAACTGGCCAAACTCTTCGCCAAAAAAACCGACATCGAGTTTGCCGGGATTGACATACTCATTGATTCTTCGCAAAAACCGCGTATAATTGAAATTAATACTATGGCAGATTTCAAGGTTTTTGACAAGATTTATCCGGAAATAAAAATCGCGCGGGAAACGATCCGGCTTTTGCAAGACTCATTGGCTCAAAAAACTTTCCTTGAAAAATAACTTGTTTCGTACTATAATGCAGAGAACTTTGAAGGTAATTTTTATTATATTTTCTTATGCGCACCTTTTCTCCTAATCGTAATTTTAGTGCCGGCAACAAGCTAAAATTTTGGTTTTCCAAGATCAAGTGGAAACTTTTAGGCAAAATTTTTCTCTGGCTGATTTTGGCCGGTTTTTTGTCTGTGGCCGGCATTTTCGCCTATTACGCCAAAGACTTACCCAGCCCAGGCAGCTTGAATAGTCGCACCATTGCCCAGTCCACTAAGATCTATGACCGCACCGGAAATCATCTTTTATACGAAATACATGGGGAAGAAAAGCGCACCGAAATTCCTTTTTCCCAAATGCCTGATTCATTGAGATACGCCACCATCGCTCTGGAAGACCAGAATTTTTACACCAATCACGGGATTGAAATCACTTCTATCATACGCGCCGGCCTGGCTGATGTTTTGCACCGGAAGGCCACTCAGGGTGCTTCTACTATTACGCAACAATTGGTCAAACAGACACTTTTGACTTCGGAAAAAACCATCTCCAGAAAAGTCAAAGAAGCCATCCTTTCCATCGAACTCGGCCAAAAATTTTCCAAAGATGAAATCCTCGGGATGTATCTCAATCAGATCCCTTATGGCTCCAACGCCTATGGCACCGAAGCGGCGGCCCAAACTTTTTTCGGCAAGCACGCATCCGAATTGACCTTGGACGAATCAGCCCTCCTTGCCTCATTACCCCAAGCCCCCTCGCATTATTCCCCTTATGGCAACTTCACTGAAGCCCTAAAGGCACGCCAAGAATATGCCCTCGATCAGATGGCGCGACTGGGTTACATCAGCACCGATCAAGCAACCGAAGCCAAACAGGTCGATGTCCTCGCTAAAATCAAACCTTTTTCCGAAAGTATTTCCGCCCCGCACTTTGTAATGTACGTCAAAGACTACTTGGAAAAACAATATGGCGAACAAGCTGTGGAGCAAGGCGGCTTGAAAGTCTATACTACGCTCGATTGGGACAAACAACAGATTGCCGAACAGGCGGTGCGCGACTATGCTGATAAAAACGCCACTACCTACAGAGCCAATAATGCGGCACTGGTGGCTGCCGACCCACGCACCGGACAAGTCCTAGCGATGGTCGGCTCAAAAGACTATTTCGGCAAGGCCACGCCCGCAGGCTGCGTCTCTGGAAAAAATTGCAAATTTGAAGGCAACTTCAATGTGGCCACGGCGAATCGCCAACCGGGATCATCTTTCAAGCCTTATGTCTATCTCACCGCTTTTGAAAAAGGCTTCACGCCCGAAACCAACATCTGGGACGTAGACACTAATTTTTCCACTGTCGATGGACAAGTCTATGACCCGAAAAATTATGATGGCAACAATCGCGGACTCATCCAGATGAAAAACGCCTTGGCGATGTCTTTGAATGTCCCGGCCGTCAAAACCTTGTATCTGGCCGGCGTTAACAATTCTATTGATACGGCTCATAAGATGGGCATCACTACGCTCAATGATCCGAGCCGGTACGGCTTGTCTTTGGTTTTGGGTGGTGGAGAAGTGACTCTTTTGGATCATGTCAACGCCTATTCCACTTTTGCGACGGGTGGCATCCATCACAACCAGACTACCATTCTTAAGGTTGAAAATGGTTCTGGAAAAATATTAGAAGAATACAAGCCGGATGCCGGGACTCGCGCCATTGAAGAAAAATATATCGCAATGATTGATTACATCCTCTCCACCAATTCTTTGCGCGCGCCTGTCTTCGGAGAAAACAACCCGCTGCGCTTTGATGACCGGCCCGTGGCCGCTAAGACGGGAACCACCAATGAATGGCGCGATGGTTGGACAATGGGATACACCCCGTCTCTCGTGGCGGGAGTCTGGACCGGCAACAACGACAACACCGTTATGGCCAAAGGCGCGGATGGTTCTTATGTGGCCGCCCCGATCTGGAGAGAATTTATGCAAAAAGCGCTGCAGAATTATACAGTAGAACAATTTCCCAAATACACCGCCCCAGAAACCGGCAAGGCCGTGTTGGACGGAAAGCTGGATCAAAAAATGAAAGTGAGTGTGTGTAAGATCAAAAAAGATGAATATTGCTTGGCCAACGATTCCTGCCCGAGCGACAGCGAGGAGAAAAAAAGCTTCATAGACAATCACAGCATCCTTTATTACGTTAATAAGGACAACCCTTTGGGAGATCCGCCCAGCAATCCCAAGGATGATCCGCAGTTCAGCGAATGGGAAGATGCGGTCAAAAAATATCTCAAGGACAATAAGGTCAGGGGTGACTCCGTACCCACCGAAGCTTGCCAAGCCAGTGATTTCAAAGATGGAAAATCCAAAAACAAGAGTCCCAGCATCTCCATTGAATCTCCCGCTGACGGAGACACTCTGACAGATACGACCTTGTCCATAAAGATCAACGCCAGTTCTCCCAACGGAGCGAAAAGTGTCACTATTGCCATAAATGGCACCGATGTCTATTCCAAGGCTAATGATCTTTCTTTCACTTTTGATTACCCTCTTCCCGACAATCAAAAATCTTCCACGCTCAATATAAAAGCCACCGTCACGGACAACGATGGCGACAGCACGTCGTCGGAAATAAACATAACGACCAATATTCCCTAATGATGCAAATCTTAAAAACCTGCCATTAAGGCAGGTTTTTTTATTTGAATTTTATCTCCCGCACCACCTTTTCCCCCAATTCGTCATTCATTTTTCTGATGATAAAACTGCGATTGGAAAAAGCTTCGGCGCTCCAGATGGAACTTTCACTTTTCAAAAAAAGCGTGCCGTTCTTGTAGAAATCCGATTGGATCTTTTCCGCCCCAACATTGCCATATTCTTCCTTAATGATCCGTCTGAAGATATAAAAAATATCTTTGTCACTCAAGGTTGTCGTCGCGGCTTTTTTCTTAACCAGAAGGTCGCGCAAGGCTTTCATAAGGATTTTATTTCTTAAGCCACTTAAAGATGTTGCGCACCGCAATCGCCCCTTCGGCCGCGGCTGTAATCACTTGTTGAAAACCGTCCGAGCCATCTGTAATGTCCCCCGCCGCCCAAACGCCCACCACAGAAGTCGCACCGTCACTGCCTATTTTAATATAGCCTTTTTCATCCGTTTCCACTCCCAATCCGCGCGCATATTCAATATTAGGTTCACTGCCCGCCTCAATAAACAGCCCATTCAACGCCAACTCAGCCTGATCGTTAAATTTCTTATCCAGCTTAACCTTTTGTAAATGGTCCTTGCCTAAAATTTCTACCACATTTGTCTCAAGGATAACTTCAACATTCACACAATGCTTAATCTTATTCTTCCAATATGGCTCGGCGCGCAATTCTT